>ULWQ01001174.1_pt1 | contig 14658 bp, 9 predicted proteins | sample 1960491 | NCBI WGS metagenome assembly ULWQ01 (sample SAMEA4835816, study PRJEB28245) | human gut metagenome | biome: gut microbiome; material: fecal sample | place: Denmark | collected 2008
AGCCTCGCAGAGCCACATTAGCATTTTTGATAGTCCGAGTAGGCTGTCAAAAGTGCTATGGGGTTACTGGCGGCGCACCGCAAGTAAATCCGGCTCTCCGAGCCGTTTGGTTTGCCGATATCCTTATCGTTGCAAGCCAATTCGCCCGTCAGGGCTTTGCATCAGCAATCCCCTCATCAGAGGGTACAACTATGATTATAAAGGAGATTATTAACATGATCACAAAAACTATTTCAATGTGTCAGGGCAAAGGCAGCCTGTCGCACAACAACAGAGAGTTCACTGCCAAGAACATCGACCCGTCAAGAACTGCGGATAACATCGTGTTCGTTCAGCAGGATCTGGGTGAAGCTTACCACCAGCTTTTCGATGAAGCGGTAGAGAGATACAACGCTCATCAGAAAAGAAAGGATCGCATGATCGACGACTACTTCCTGCACCTGTTCAACCGTGAGCCGAGCAAGAGCGTTATCACCGGAGCAAACAAGCAGAAGAGCTTCTATGAAGACTTGGTGCAGATCGGCACGAAGGACGATACGGGAGTCGGCACTCCCGATGCGGAAGTTGCCGTCGCTTGCTTGAAAGAATACATGGAGGGTTTCCAGAAAAGAAATCCAAATCTCTATGTGTTCAATGCGGTTATGCACCTCGATGAAGCAACGCCGCACCTGCACATCAACTACATTCCTGTCGGTCACTATGATAGAGGTCTTGATACCAGGAATGCTATGGCGAAAGCTCTTGAGGAAATGAACTTCGGTCATGATGCAAGAGCGATCAACCGTTGGAGGCTAAAGGAGTGGGCTGTACTCAGTAATATTTGTGCTGAACATGGTATTGAGATCAGTGAACCGCAGAAGTCAAGAGGTTACAGCTACACAGTCGAGGAATACGGCAAGCATCAGGATGAGATAAAAGCTCTCAATTCTGAAATGGCTCAGGTCGAAAGTGAGCTTGCTGAGAAGCAGGCAAAGCGTGAAGATCTCGACCAGCAGATCGAGCAGAAAACAGCTCAGGTCAAGGCGATACTCAACTACATTCCCGACTATGAAAAGGAGTTCAAGATCGAGGATGAGTGCGATCAGCTCCGCAGAGAGCTTATCGGTCTGCTTGACGGTAAGCTGTCTATCATGAAGCACAAGGATGCTATCATCGCCAAGGTGCAGAGGCTCTGCAAGCTTGTCAAGAAGGTCAATGATAACGCTTATAAGTCCGGCAATACGATCTACTCTCTCCATGAAAAGCTCGATGCTGCGTTGAAAGAGTACGATGATGCGTGTCAGCGTTGGAAATGTGCAGCAGAAGAACGCACGGAGCTTCGCCGTGATAACGCTGAACTGTCAGCTGAGGTCGATGACCTGACAGAATTTGTGAGCCTGCTGAAACGCTTAGAACCGCAGAAGTATGCTGAGGTCAGACAGGCACAGGAGTATGTTCACAGTCAGTGTGAACAGGAAGCACAGCAGTCCACCACCAGAAAAAAGAAATCGTGGGGACTGGAATAATATACAACAGAACAAAAGATGAAACTTTATGACATACCCTGAAAAGATACGTCAAATCTCTTGACAAGCCCGAAATATTGCGCTAAGATTATAGATGTACAAGGGTATGTCATAGATCTTAGGAGGTAATCTATGGCAACAATAAAGAAGCGTGGCAACAGCTATCTTATCAGAGTGAGCTGCGGCTACGATATAAACGGTAATCACAAGGAACAGTCCATGACATGGAAGCCCGATGAGGGTATGACCAAGAAGCAGATCGAAAAGGAGCTGAACCGTCAGGCGGTCATGTTTGAGGAATCGGTCAACCACGGCTTCAAGACTTCTGCTATGAAGTTTCAGGAGCTTGCGGAGGAGTGGTTCGAGAACTACGCTAAAAACGCTCTCAGAAGCACTACATATGAGAGAATGCTCCAGCTTACCCACCGTGTTTATCCTGCGATAGGGCATCTGCGTATCGACAAGATCACTGCAAGGCATTTGCAGGGTTTCGTGAACTCTCTTGCCAAAGAGGGAGCGAACGAAAAGACAGGAAAGCCCCTCGCACCGAAAACGATACGCCATAACCTGAGTTTTATCTCGGACGTATTCAGCTATGCTGTCCGTATGGACTTGGTATCGGATAATCCTTGCAGGAAAGTGACTATCCCGAAAGGCGAGGTCAAGGAAAAGCCCATTTACTCCCAGGAGGAGATCGCACAGCTTCTCACGGCTATCAACGGCGAGGACACAAAGTACCGTGCTTTCTTCTATCTGATAGCGTACAGCGGTTTCCGCAGGAGCGAAATGCTCGGTCTGGAGTGGAAGGACATCGACTTTGAGAACAATATCATCAGCATCAAGAGAACGAGCAACTACACGGCAGAGCGTGGCATCTATACCGATACTACAAAGACTAAGCGTTCCAAGCGTGTATTGAAGATCAGTCCCTACATCATGGGTATCCTTAAAGAACTGAAAGACGAGCAGGACGAGGAAGCACTCCGCTTGGGTGACAAGTGGGTAGAGAGCGACAGGCTCTTTGTCAAGTGGAACGGCGAACCCATGAACAATCAAACCCCTTACGGCTGGTTGAAAGAGTTCTGCGAGAAGAACGATATGCCTTTCTACGGTATTCACAGTTTCAGACACTTCGCAGCTTCTGCACTGATCTCATCAGGACTCGATGTCGTAACGGTATCCGGAGCTTTAGGACATTGCAATTCGGGAACGACACTGAACGTCTATGCTCATATGTTCCAGACCGCACAGGCGAGAGTGGCTCAGGCGATGGACGGAGCGTTCAGCTTTCTTCCGCAGGATAGCACAAGATAAAACAAGAATGTCCGCTGCAAAATCCGAATAGCGGACAAGTAGCGGACAAACCCTATTTTCGGTATAAAAGAAAAACTCGGAAACGGCGATATTACGCTGTTTCCGAGCATATGATTTGGTGACCCGTACGGGAATTGAATTAAATTTTTCACATTTTCTAACCTGCCGTGATATGGGAAATAGCCCGTATTTACGGCGTTTTTTAACCTTAACACGTTTTATTATGCTGTCCTTTATTCTATCTTTTTGAAACTTGTAAAGGACAGACAAAGGACAACGTTATGGTCATACTCCTGTTATTTTCTTTTGAGAAGAACATCAACCCAATAATATGGAGGACACGAAAATGAATAATATTCTTGATGAACTTTACGACTATGACCTGTTCCACCTGACCGAGATTGAAGATATGGACGGTTCATACAAGGCATCCCTCGACAGGCTCGTCAAGGCAGAAGCCGAACTGAAAAAAGCCTTTCCTGACAGTAGCGATATTCTTGACGAATACCAGACAGCGGACATTGAGCTGCATAATCTCTCCAACCGCAACGAGTTCCGCAAGGGCTTCAAGGTCGGCGCACAGCTTGTCCTTGAAATGATAAAGCCTATCAAGTGAGGTGGACGGTATGAGCAGATACAAGAGCGAACAGACCGCCTATGATCCACTGAAAAAGAAATACGTTCCGCTGTGGCAACTTGACACCAACATCGTGACCGTCACCCACTTCGATTCCGATACGCAGACCGAGGAGAGCAAGACCTACAACACCGACTTCATCAGGTATCATCTTCATTTCTCTGACAGCCATTGCCCCGACAGGCTTCGCAGGCTCGTCAACGAGGGCAGGATTGTGCAGTACCTCGATGATATTGAATGGAAAGTCAGCGAGGCTATCTCACGCCAAGTAGAGCTTTGGAAGCAGACCGACAGTTGCTATCAGAAAGCTGTCCTTAGCGGTGATGCTGAGAAGATGCTCGGTCTGGAGAACTGCTTCGTCTATATGGCAAGAGAAGCTGTGTTTGAGTGTATGGTTTATATTTGATGTTCAACGGCTGTGCCTTCGGGTTCAGCCGATTTATTTAGAAATGGCACATTCTTTCTTGTTTTTTATAACAGAATTAACATCTATACTATCTTGATCTGAAAAAAGCACAGCAAACAGTGACTCACAAAATGATTTTATTATTCCTCCTTGTTCATTTTTCCAGCACAAATAATATGCCTTTATGAAATCTTCTTTTTCTTTTTCAAGATACTTGCAAAGATTTGGAAATTTGTCATGATGGTTGTCATGCATTGTTTTACTAAGCATTGCCTTAAAATAGTTTTTGTCTTTTATGTTTAACGCATCGCATAGTAAATCAATATGATCATTTACTTTTAAATAATTAAAAATATCTTTTTCTACACATTCATTGATAGGAAGGAATAGTACAGGCCATTTTACTTTTTTTCTAATTGTGTTTTCAACTTCTGTGTTCTGAAGATCGGCATCATAAATACCTATAAGTTTATGTGACATATATTCGCTATCATCAAATGTTAATCGTTCTGTAATGAATGAGTCTCCCCCTACTGAAACTATATCAACATTATTTTTTATGTATGGAAGTTCAATATCTAATAAAATTTCTAGGAAAATACGAGCTGCGTAATCTTCAACAAAAATAGTTGCTATTGTGTTTTTACATTCAATAATATTTTCAATTTTTTTGTACTCGATTCCTAAAACATTTTCCGCTTCATTTTGTTCGCCAGGCGTATAGATAACCAATTCGCCGTTCAATTTTATTAGCAGCCTTATATTGTCTTTCCGAACCATATTAATAATATGAGGGGAATGTGACGTAATAACTACACTTATTTTCTTCTCAGAAATTATTTTGGCTAAATAATTCATAAAATGTCGCTGAGATAACACGCTTATATATGACTCAGGTTCTTCTATTATCAAAATAGTATTATTATCAAGTTTTTCGAGAATATAATACATATAGATAATAAAATGTTCACCTATTCCCATTCCTGTTGAATCATATTCTATTTGTTTCTCTGACTCCGAGATTTTAAAGAAAACAGGGACAAATGTCTTTTCTTGGTCAGATATTTCATATGAACTCCAACTTAAATACTCTTTTCCAACAAGTTCAGATAACTCCTCTACCTGAGCTTTAGAAAACTCAAAAGGTTCTTCGGCTTCTAAAAGCTCCTCTATATTAGATTGTTCCCAATATTTCAAACATTCAAGTGCCTGATCGCTATCTATGTAGCAGACAGGTGCTGCATCTTTACCTAAAGGGATCTCATCAAATTCTTCGCCTTCAATAACTATTTTGGCATCTATTCTATCAGTAAACTTATTTTTGCTAACGATAGATGAATCAGATAACCCTAATGAACTTTTTATATTTGCAATTAATGATGATTTTCCGACTCCATTCAAGCCACATAGAATTGTAATACCAGGAGACATTTCTACTTCACCTGTAAAGCCATTACAATCATTTACAATCAGTTTACTAATATAGTTTTTATATAGGCTTTTCTCTGAGTATTCATAAACGTGTCTCCAGTAATCGCTTGCTTTAGCATCTCTCATTTAAAACTTCTCTCCCCATCTATAAACATCATAAATATAATCTAATGCATATGCAGTACCTTTTACAGCATTTCTTTCAAAATCAATAAAAACACTATTATTGTAATCATGAAGTACTAGTCTGCTAAAGATATGAAGAATTATATCACGATAAATAATCGAAGAAACGTCAGTGCTTCCCATGGATGCTCGCTGATTAAAGGTATTCATGATTGGTTCCATGTAAGCTAAACGCATAAAAGAGTTAATATCTTCGTTGTATAATATATCATTAATAATGCTTAAGTCAACTTGTTTACCCTTATAATAATCTCTGAGTATTTCAAAAGAATACATAATACTAGATAAATCAGACACCGATAATGAATTGTTTTCTTTTATAAATACAAACCAGCTATAAATTGTCGCCTTGTTCATTTTTATTCGATAGTAGTACGAATTGCTATCTACTATCTTCATAAATCTTTCAAGTACATAATGGCACTCGTTTATAGTATTTTTACTGAATGCTATATCATCACGGTATTTATCAGAAATATCACTAGCAATTATTTTTTGACGCAAGGTACGAAGTTCAAGTGCATAACAAAACTTGGCGATAATCTCATCGTAAGCCAGACGAGAATTTGAAAAACCGATAGTTTCTCTGGAAGCACCAATTTCTTCAAAGAAATAGACCAATTCTTTTATCTGATTCCGTGTTTCTCCAATATAAGCATTACGTTGCTCTGAAGAAGTAAGCTTTAAAGGCTGATTTAACCGATCAAATAATTCGGCAGGTTCAGAGGGCTTGAAATCTGTTAATCTAATGAAATCTATTTCGTATCTTAAAAAAACAAGTTTCACCCTATCAGGTAAATCATCGAAATAGCATCCATGTAAATCATAGATTGCACTATCGTATGGTTTTATCCTTCCATCTATCGGAAATAATCCGTTGCAAAAATCACGAATCGCAACTAATCTCTGTTGACCATCAAGAACTTCCTCAAATACATAACTATCTAAATCTTGATTATCCGAAGTTATTACATGAATAGGTGGAATTTTCCACCTACGAAGTATTGTATCGATTAATTTTTTTTGTTTTGCCAGACTCCAAACTTCTCCACGTTGGAAATCAGGCTGAAGATTTAATGTTCCATTGCGTATCCTAGAAATAACAGTTTCTAGCTCTATAGTTGATGTGCTACACTTCACTGCATTCACCCCTTATTCTAATATATTGTATTTTGCCCATACAAATTCATTCAGTTCTTCACGAGTATGTGATTCCAACAAATATGCTTTTTCTTTTTCAGAAAGCTCAGGTATAGTAAAATTCACTATGTAATTCTTTGCAAAAGCCATATATCCCTTAGAGTATGGCTTGCTTGTATGGAAGATATAGTACCAGAACGCTTCTGATTCAAGGAATACTTTAAGTATTTTCAGTTCCTCAACGTCCTCGGAGAGCAATGCATATCCGCAGTAGAATAACACATCGGGATCTAAGGACATAACAGCGACAGGACTTCCGCTTATATATGGAATGAGAAGTTTCTTGCCGAAGTTATTCATGCCCTGAGTTCTTCCATACGCATACCAGGCAGGATAATTTCCATGTCCCTTATCTCTGTTAAGCAATATTGATTTATATTCAGTAAGAAAACCATATGCTTCAGGAAAAGAAGATTTGAAAACATTTTCTTCAATAAGCTGATAGGTACTATCCGTGTGATTATATGGGAAAATAGCTATTTCCATTTTCTGTTCTAACTCTGCTTCACTTTTGATTATGTTTGGTTTTGCAACCTTAATGCAAATATCCTTTTCTATCTTATAGGATTTTCCGTTATATTCCCTGTAATAATATTTGGCATCTTCTTTTACAGGTGAAAAGAAGTAAAGATCGTTCTTTAAAGTTGCAAGACCATTACGGATTTTCCAATGAGAGAGAGGTGTGCCTGATGATTCAAGCTTGTGTATGATCTCATCTATACTGCTCTCACGCATTCTCCACGGTTTGCCGTCAGCGAAATCTGTATAATGATACTCAGAAAAAGTATGCTTTTCTAATGTATTGGCTTCATTTAACCTGAAATACTTGATAGCATTTGTTTTGATAGATTTGTCTATCAAAGTTATGCAAGTATAGCTTGTAACATTTTCAAAGACCTGACTATCCCTGAAATCTATGATTTCAAGTTGATGCTGTTCAGCAGAGAAATACTTTCTGAGACTTCTGCTGTTTACGCCTTGCAGGTAGCTGTTTGGAGAGATATAACCGAGCTTGCCGTTATCAGAAAGCAGTTTAATGCCTATCTCAAAGAAAGGTATGTAAAGATCAACATTGCCAACCGATGATGATACCCAATTAGTCAGATGACATTTAGTGTCTTCGCTCATGTTTTTATTACGAACATACGGGGGATTGCCTACTACGCAATCAAATCCGTTCTTTTGCATTTTATGAAGTCTATCATACGTTTTCTTATCAAGCGTATCAGCACATATAAAGTTAAAGCTGCACTTTTCTTCTTCGCCGTTCATGAGAACAATCAAAGATAGCAAAGACTTGATTCTATCTATCGCATTGCTGTCTATATCAACGCCATAGAGATATGAGGATATTATCTCAGAATAAGAAATGTCATATCTTTCGTGCATATATTCGGCAGCAGTAACCAGAAAAGCACCACATCCACAGGAAGGATCAAGTACGGTAGGAACACTATCACAGTTAAGCGTGTTGCTGACAATATATCTTGTTATTATTTCAGGAGTGTATACTACACCTTTTTCCTTCTTTTCGCTTTGAGGAACGAGCATCTCAAAAATAGCGATAAGTTCATTTAATGTCAGCTTACTCTCTGTGATCTGATTGACCTTATCTACAATAGAATAATCAATATCTGATAAGTAGTTCTTCAACCACTGACTCTTATTAGTATCAACAGCGATTTTATCAGCAAAAGAGTAAACCAATGCCTTCTCGATGCTTGTAACATCACCTGATATTTTCAGCAACTTATTTACAAGCTGTTTTATGTTCATATCACTTAACTCCATTCAGAAGGTCGATACGGCTTACCGTTCGTCCTATATTGATAATCTGCTGTTTTTCCTGATCTGTTACTTTATAAAGGCTATAACAAATATCATCCAGTTCTGCCCATAGCTGTCTGAGCTGTCCTACTATGATCTCTTTGGTATTGAAAGTTGCTGATAAATACTGCTCCTGAAGTTCGGAAATCTCTGCATAGTATTTTGCGAGTTTCGCTACACTGTCAGCTTTTTCAGTAACTGCGTCAATCGGAAAAGGAATAGGCGTTAGGAATTGCTTGTTAAACTTATAGTATCCTCCACTCTGAGGATTAGCACCTGATTTGCCAAGAACCGTGAATATTGTTGAATTGATGATACAGGTGATAGCTTTCATCAGGTCGGCAGAAGCACCCTTGACAGTAATGAACCACACATTCGCATTATCCATATACAGACCTTTATCGTTAATGAATGTTGCAATCGTATCTCTTGCGGTCATCGGAATAATGATCTTATCCACATTATATAGGGTATGATTATGTTCACGAGTAAATCTGTGCCATAAATCACCTTCATAGCACTCAACCTGATCAGTGATCCGCTGCTTATTTGCTGACAAGTATTCAGCTAACAGCGGATATTTCTCTTTCAGCTCCGGAAAAGAAATAATTTCATTGTTTGCTCCTTCATAAGGAAAAACGCAATAAGCATCAGGTTCAACTTTCTTGAAAGGATAGAACTCTCGGTTATATATGACTGCCTTCACAGCATCTTTTTCAACTTTGACTGTTTCTTTGAATCCGTTCTTTCCGATGATATATTTACCTTCTACACGGCAGTTGATCAGGTGATACATCTTCTTCCAAAGAGCCTGAATGCCGTCCTTTATAGCTAACTTTGGATAATCTCCCAGAACACCGCAGCTTTCAGCGAGTCTCTTTTTGATTTCCTCTATCTGATAGTTGTCATAAGACCAGCTTTCTGTTCCTGATTTTATTGGTAATGAAGCAAAGTCGCAAGTTGCAAAATCGCCGTTATCTTCACTATTTTCAAATATAGTCTTTATATCCTCAGCTTCCGAAGGCATAAAGAAGTACTGGACCCTATCATTTTTCTTTTTTGAAAGAACCATGATCGAAACATAGGTGATTCTGCCTTTGAAAATATCTGTCGCCTTGAAGTCAATCAGTTTTTCAAGGTATTTTCCTTCATTGATCAGAGTACGGATAGAACGCCCGTAATCAGTTTTGAACCAACGTCTCTGAATTATAAATCCGAGTTTTCCGTTCGGAGCAAGCAAACTAATACACTTCTCGATGAACAGTACAGAGAGATCGGCTTTACCTTCAAAAGCACTATACTTTGTGCTTAAATAATCGTGCATCAACGGCTGGGCAGCCTTAAAATGCTTTGTTTCAACGTAAGGTGGATTGCCTATCACATAGGAAAAACCATTGTTTTTACCGAAAACATCAGCAAAGGCAATTTTTATATCAAAAGGCTTGATTTCCGCAATATACTTTGCAGGAATATGATTATCTGTACTAACGAGAGTGTTTCCGAGCTTTATATTGCCGTCTATATCACGGAGTATCTTCTCGCCAAATGCACCGATACCGCTCCAAGCTAAAGGATTGTTGCCGTCAACGATTTTTAGTGCTAATGACATCTTAGTTACTTCTATGGCAGCTTCATCACAATCTATACCATGAATACAATTTGTGACGATAGCTCGTCTGCCTTCTATGGTAAGCATATAGCTTTCGTCTTGTACATAGAAATAATCGCTGTATTTGCTCCGTTCACTTTCATCGGAACTGAGAATTGCTATCATCTTCTTTGTTAGCAATTCATAAACGGACACAGCAAACACACCTGATCCGCAGCAAGGATCAAGCACCTTTATTTTGAAGATGTCCTCTATTGATTGTACGGAAGATAAATCAACTGTCTGTTTGCATATCATATCTACAATATGCTCAGGAGTGCAGACTGCTCCGTTAGTCTTAACGTATTCGGATTTTGTAACTTCCTCTATTTTGCCGTTGTTAATTACAATCTGTTTACCAAGGAATTCCTCATAGATGTTAGCAATAACCTTAACAGGGATTACGTCAAAACGGTACGGAAACGGGTAATACAAGCTGTTTACAAACTCTGCAAAAACATCGTTGTTGATATTAAGGCTTTGGAATAGCTCGTCACGCTTGAACATAGCTCCGTCATAATGATCATAGAACTCCATGTAGCAGCTGTTCTTAAATGAATTCCAGAAGCCGTTTTCATCAGAAAGAAAATACTTCAACTTTTCATGTTTTTCTATTTCTTTCGACTCGCATACCCTTATGAAAATGATACGGTCCAGAATCACCTGAACATAATAATTGAGCAGCGAATCGTTGTTTATAACATCGGGGTTAAGCTCTACCAGTCTTTTGGCGAGCTTAATTCTGAAATCTGACAGCATGAGCATAAAGTTGCTGTCGAGTTGATTATTGCCCTCAATGGCTTTAGTCTTATAAAGCTGTTCGAGATGATTGGAGCATATATTATCATGCCATAGATGCTCATAGAGTGTATCAAAGTTTTCAAGATACTCATCTATTGAATACTGTTTTGTTCCCATATCTGCACTCTGATCAGGCGACGGAACAAATCGAGTATCATAGATTACGAACTGCTCAAAGTTTGATACAAAAGCACATGGAGACTGTGCTGACCAACCGTATGAGCGAATTTGGAAAGCGGTTTCCTTACTGGTAAATATATTTACATCCAGAGATTTGGCATCTAAGAATGATTTGATATTAGTCCCGTTCATCAGAGTGTAGTCTGGCTTTTTGTGTGTTGAGCTTATTTCACGGAGCTTTTTCACCTGCTGACCACTTAATACACGTTCTTGAAGTACCTGAGCAGTATTCTGAACATCCCAACCAAAAATAGCGAGCAATTCATTAAGCCAGGTACGAATAGTTTCTTCGCTGATGTCCCTATGATCTTTCCCTCTGAGTGTATTGTTATATCGCTCAATCAGCTCAGAGAGCTTTTCTCTTGCTGTTTCTTTGCTTGAATTGCCCATAACCATTCTCCTTAAGATGCTTTATATGTTAAAAACAAATATCCAAATTACATTATAACACAAATTCGCAGAAAAAGCAACCTGAAAACTCGTAAATCCAGGGCTACCGCATGAAAGAAATCTTGAATATTGTATAAAATCACATAAAAAGTCACTTAAATCTTGTGATTAGAATAAAATACTTTCGATTTTAAAACAACAAATCTTACAAGCAACGAATAAAATTATAATTTTTTGGCTGATTAGCTTTCTAAGATAATATTTTGAAGAAGGCAAGCCTTATTATTGCGTTCTTGCAAGATGTAACCATATTTAATTTGTTTAATTTCAACATAATTCAAAAAAATTTTCATGCGGTTGCCCTGCTCGTAAATCGCCTGAATTTCGATATGTGATAACTTCGACTCCGCCGGAATCAAAGTTTATTCAAAAAGAAAGGAGCCAAGAAGCATCGCTCCTTAGCTCGATAGCAAACATCATTTACTGCTCCGATAATTCTTTCGCCAATTCCGCCGACAGAATATCCATCTGCATTTTCAGTTCCGAAACTATATTTTCATCAGGTGCTTGTGAAAAAAGAACGGAAAACTGAGCCAGTTTTATATCGGTAACAGCTGCAACCTTTGCGTCTTTTCCTCTCAATTCCATGATTTTGGAAATAGCTTTATCCCTATCCAAACGTCTTGTCATTTGATATTCGTTGATCATTTGCTCACGCTCCTGTATATCTTTCCTGATAGAAGCAATATCATAAGCCTTTTTAATTGGATCGTTCATGATGTAATCTCCCTTCTGTTATTTAACCCCCGTAAACATCACCTGATAACTCAGCCCCGTAAACTCTCTGAGAAAGTCCATATCCGAGAAGTTCAGTCCGTAGTTGTGCGTCTTACCGCCGTCCTTACCCGTGTAGAGGTACTCCATCTTCTCCTGATCGAGATGCTCGGTGCGGAGTGCTTCACGGTCAAATCCTTTTTCTTTCAGGTGATACAGCACGATGCGTGAGAGCTGCACCTGCACGATGCGGTAGCTCTCGGTGTCGGCACAGTGGTCGAGAATGCCAAGAATATCGAAAATCGTTTCGGTGTCCTTCAAATGCTCGGTGTCGTATTCGGTTTCGGGGACGTACTCTATATACTTATCATTGTTGAGGAACTGCACCGTACAATTCACATAAGGAATGATCTTTAACTGTGTTTCTAGGCTGATCTCGCTTCCACGTCGAAGGCTCACCCAGCGCTGTGAAAGGGAGCTTACCGACTTGAACACGCTTCGTTTTTTATTTGCCTGCGGAATAATGGGCGTATCGTCCTCGTTTATCAGGTAATCTATCGGAACATCGAAGTATTCCGCTATTCTTGTTATCATGTCGAGGTTAGGCATACCATCATTCACCCATTTGGTGACGGTAGCAGCCGAAATGCCCAGCTCGGTGGCTAATGTCCTCGGCTTGATTCCTCGCTCATTGCATAATTCATTATATTTTCTCCAAAAGATGGTCATTTTGTGTCCCTCCAATTTGTGCAAAAGGCAGAACTTAATTCGTTCTGATTATTTTTACTTGACAAATGCTACTTAGGTAGCATATAATATGGTTTAGAGATTGAAACGTGTTATTTTGCTTCTTATTATAGCACATCAAATGCAATCTGTCAATAGAAATACAAGAAAAATTACAAAAGAAGAGGAAAACAAAACTTATGAATGAAATCAAATGGGGAGACCCCCGACCGCTTCGGCAGAGTGCTGACGCTATCCCTTTTCCGCTCGATGCGTTGCCAAGTGTTCTGCGAAATATGTCGCAGGCGATCTCGGTCACGACTTCCACCGACGTGGGAATGGCAGGAACAGCGATGCTTTCAGCCGTGGGCTACTGTTTCACTGGTCTGTATCGGCTTGCGGGCAAGGCAGACCATACCGAACCGCCTGTGCTGTATTCTATCATCATAGCACAGCCGTCTGAAAGAAAAAGTCCCGTGATGCACTTCATCAAAGAGCCTTTTGACAGCTTTGAGAGCAAGTACAACAAGGATCACCGAGAGGAAATGTACAAGGCACAGCAGGACGTTAAAGCTCTTGAAGCCCGTGTGAAGAGTATGGAGAAAGAGGACGAGCCTGATACCGCAGCCATAGCAAAGCTCCGTGTGCAGGCTGATAATATCAGAAATACCACTCCTATCCGTATCGCCGTTGACGATATAACCCCCGAATCCCTTGTGATCGAGTTGAGTGAGAATGACTCTCTGCTGATGATTTCCGATGAAGCCGGAATGCTTTCCAACTTCAATGGTAAGTACAACGGCGGTATCCCGAACCTTGACTTGCTTTTGAAAGCGTGGAACGGTGAGAAGTATATCTGCAACAGAGTTATCCGTGGAAGAACGGAAATTCCCCGTCCTTATCTTTCTGTTGCACTCGCAGGTCAGCCTTATATATGGGACAACATGATGAATGATACTGCTTTCAGGTCAAGCGGACTTATCGCACGTTTCGTTCCCTGCTTCGCCAAGAGCGATGTGGGAAATCGTAGATATGATACCGCACCTATATCAAAAGAGGTCAGAGAGCAGTATCACAATTTCATTCATCAGCTCCTGAGAGGAAAGAAGGATCACAACGGCGAAGAAACGATACTGCACCTGTCCCGTCATGCTTCCGAGGAATATATAGATTACTGCAATAAATATATCGAAAAAGAGATCAAGGAATCCATGTGCTGTTGTCAGGACTGGGGCGGAAAGTTTCACGGGCTGATACTTCGGATAGCTTGTATCCTGCATTGTGCCGACTGCTGTTCCAGAGGTGTTGAGCCGTCCGATGAGAGCGTGAACCATGATACGCTTGTGAGGTCGTTCAGCATAGCCCACTATTACCGCTATCAGGCGATTTACGGTTTCAGCGTGAATGCTCCCGACGGGAATATCGTCAAGGCTGAGAAGATCATCCAGATCATCAAGACAAAGAATATCAAACAGGGATTGAAGTCAGACCTCTACCACGCCTGCCGATGCAATCTTTTTCCGTCCGCAAAGGACTTCTATTCGGCTCTTGACACCCTTGCTGAATACGGCTATGTCGCATACGAAGATGTGACCGCCGCCAACAACAAAAAGACTCAGATGGTTCATGTGAA
>ULWQ01016197.1_pt1 | contig 14652 bp, 9 predicted proteins | sample 1960491 | NCBI WGS metagenome assembly ULWQ01 (sample SAMEA4835816, study PRJEB28245) | human gut metagenome | biome: gut microbiome; material: fecal sample | place: Denmark | collected 2008
AGTACTGCGTGGAGAAGGGCATCCCTGTCTGCCCTGGCACGGCGAATCCGTCTGATGTGCAGATTGCGATTCAGTACGGCCTGAAGGCTGTCAAGCTGTTCCCGGCGGAAGCGGTCGGCGGCCTGAAGCTCATCAAGTCGATGGCGCCTGTGTACCCGGACATGAAGTTCATGCCCACGGGCGGCATCAACGAGAACAACATGCTCGACTACCTTGCGTTCGACAAGATTCTCTGCTGCGGCGGCTCCTGGATGGTGCCGAAGGACGCGGTGGCTGCGAAGGACTGGCAGCGCATCACTGACCTGACCCGCTCTGCGGTGGACAAGATGCTCGGCTTTGAAGTGCGCCACATCGGTCTGAACTGCCCTGACGCGGAAAGCTCCATGGAGACGGCGAAGAAGATTTCCGCACTCATGGGCTGGCCCATCAAGGAAGGCAACTCCTCCAACTTTGTCGGCACGGGCTACGAGCTGATGAAGAAGCAGGGCCGCGGCACGAACGGTCACATCGCTATCGGTACGAACAGCGTCCCGCGCGCGAAGTGGCATCTGGAACAGCGTGGCTTCAAGTTCATTGAGGACAGCGCTGTGGTGAAGAACGGCAAGCTGATCGCCATCTATCTGGAAGACGAAATCGGCGGCTTCGCGTTCCATCTGGTGCAGAAGTAATTCATAGGCATCATTTGCCAGTATAAAATTAGGAGGAAAAATCCAATGGCTAAGGTTGTAACGTTCGGCGAAATCATGCTTCGCCTCAAGTCCCCGGCGTATGAGCGCCTGTTCCAGTCTCCCTCCCTTGAAGCGACCTTCGGCGGCGGCGAGGCGAACGTGTCTGTTTCTCTGGCGAACTACGGCATGGAAACCGCGTTCGTGACCGTGCTGCCCACCAACGATGTCGGCAATGCCTGCATCCGCGAACTGCGCGGCTTCGGCGTTGATACCACCAAGATTGTCCGCAAGGACGGCCGCATGGGCATCTACTATCTGGAAACCGGCGCTGTGCAGCGTCCCTCCAAGGTCATCTATGACCGCGCGGGTTCTGCCATCGCGGAAGCCAAGCCCGGCGACATCGACTGGGACAAGGCGTTTGAGGGTGCGACGTGGTTCCACCTGACCGGCATCACGCCTGCCATCTCTCAGGGCGCGGCGGATTTGTCTCTGGAAGCGGTGAAGGCGGCGAAGGCGAAGGGCATCCATGTGTCCTGCGACCTGAACTACCGCAAGAACCTCTGGAAGTACGGCAAGGATGCCAAGGAAGTCATGACCGAGCTGGTCAAGTACGTTGACACCGTTATCGCCAACGAAGAGGACTTCCAGAAGTCTCTGGGTCTGAAGGCGGAATCTCAGGGCGACGTGGAAGACGGCGCGCTGAACATCGAGAACTACAAGGCGATTGCGTCTCTGGCAATGCAGACCTACCCGAACATCAAGCGCGTGGCGATTACCCTGCGTGAGTCGAAGTCTGCCAACCACAATGACTGGTCTGCCTGCCTGTACAACGGCAAGGACTTCTTCCTCTCCCGCAAGTACGCCATCACCGATATCGTTGACCGCGTGGGCGGCGGCGACTCCTTCGGCGGCGGCCTGATTTACGGCCTGAACACCTACGCGGACGAAAAGACCGCGCTGGAGTTCGCTGTGGCGGCATCCTGCCTGAAGCACACGATTCTGGGCGACTACAACCGCGTCTCCGTCTCCGAGGTCGAGAGCCTGATGAAGGGTTCCGGCACGGGCCGCGTGCAGCGCTAAGCGGCGGTGGGCGAGGAACGAAGGAACGGCATCCGCATTAGAAAGCTGTTGATTTTCAAACATACCCTTTCTAAACGTGGAAGTTTGCGATTTCGTTTGATTTGATTTCAAAATCCTCTTGACACGGCGATTCCTCCTGCTTATAATGAAAGGCAGGGGGAGATGCTCCTGGGGTGTCTGACAGCACGCTGGTTTTCCCCACATTTCAACAAATGGAGTCCGGGTCTATGTTCGGCTATGTCATGCCCCCGTTGCAAAACGCCAGGGGAAGGCAGATGCAGACGGCAGGACACCTACCTGCTTTAACAGCGGGTGAAAAGCATGCAGTGCATCGTCACTCTGGGAGCATCTTTTCTATTTGATGTGTCTGCGCAGGAGGCAGAGGTGAGAGCCTCTGTCTCCTTTTTTGCGCGACCGCAGAGCTGCATTGTTTCCAAATCTGCACATCCTGATTCGGAGACAAGCGAAGGTGGACGCTGCCTGCAGGCGGCGCTGCTCCCCCAAAGCACATCAGGAGGACAAAAATGTACTATATTGTTACGGATTCTTCCACTGACATGCCGCAGTCTTGGGTGGAGGCACAGCATGATTTCCACATCGTGTCGCTTTCCTGCACGATCAATGGCGTTTCCTCCGTTCCGGGAACGTCGGAAGTGGCGAAAAAGGAGACTTATCGTCAGCTCCGCAGCGGCGTGGTGATTAAGACCTCCGCCGTCAATACCGCGACATGGGAGGAATGCTTCCAGAAGCTGCTGGACGAGGGTCAAGATGTCCTTTGCATTACGTTCTCCAGCGGACTGTCCGGCACTTATGCCGCCGCAGCGGACGCGGCGAAGGAACTTGCGCCGAAGTACCCGAATCAGAAAATCATCGTGATTGACAGCCGATGCGCGTCGGCAGGCGAGGGTCTGCTGGTGCATTATGCGCTGCAGAACCGCGAACAGGGCATGCTCATCGAGGAGAACGCAAAGTGGGTCAAGGAGCATATTCAGCACCTGATTCACTGGTTCACCGTCGATGACCTGATGTTCCTCTATCGCGGCGGCCGCCTGTCTGCAACCAGCGCGGTTGTCGGTTCGCTCGTGCGTATCAAGCCGATTATGCACGTTGATGAGGAAGGTCATTTGGCAGTTGTGGAGAAGGTGACGGGTCGCCGCCGCAGCATCCGTATCCTTGCCAACCGCGTCAAGGAGCATATCGTCAACCCGGAAGGGCAGATGATTTTCATCAGCCATGGCGATTGCGAGGATGAGGCGAACGCGCTGGCGGACATCATCAAGGCGGAAATCCCCGGCATTGCGGGCGTTCTGGTGACGTATGTCGGCCCCGTCATTGGCTCCCACTCCGGCCCCGGTACGCTGGCGATTTTCTTCCTCGGCGACCACCGCTGAGCGCCATCGTAGAAAGGAAAGTGTATGAATTTCCCTGCTTTCTCGTTTCCGCATCTGCCGGGACGCAACGACCCCTGCTGGTGCGGGAGCGGCCGCAAATACAAGAGCTGCCACTGTGCGTTTGACCAGCAGATTGCATCGCTGGCGGCACAGGGGCACATCGTTCCGACGCATAAGATGATTAAAACGCCGGAGCAGATTGAAAAAATCAAGGAAAGCTGCAAAATCAATATTGCCGTGCTGGACGAAATAGGAAAGCAAATTCATGAGGGCATGACGACGGCAGAAATCGACGACATCGTGTCCACCATGACGCGCGACATGGGCGGCATTCCCGCACCGCTGAACTACGAGGGCTACCCGTACAGCGTCTGCACGTCAGTGAATGATCAGGTCTGCCATGGCTTCCCGTCGAAGCACGTTGTGCTGAAATCCGGCGACATCATCAATGTGGACTGCTCGACCATTCTGAATGGCTATTTTTCCGATTCCTCCCGCATGTACTGCATCGGCGACGTCAGCGACGAAAATCGCAAGCTCGTGCAAGTGACGAAGGAATGCGTCGAACTGGGCTTGGCGCAGGTGAAGCCGTGGGGCTTCTTGGGCGACGTTGGGCAGGCGGTCAACGACCATGCCCGCGCGAACGGCTACCGCGTCGTGCGCGAAATCGGCGGCCACGGCTGCGGGCTGGAGTTCCACGAAGACCCGTGGGTCAGTTACGTCACGAAGCGCGGCACGGAAATGGCGCTTGCTCCCGGCATGATTTTCACCATCGAGCCGATGGTCAATATGGGTACGGACGAGGTTGGAACGCATCCGGGCAACACATGGGAAATCTTCACGGCGGACGGCAAACCGTCGGCGCAGTGGGAAATCATGGTGCTTGTGACGGATACGGGTCACGAAGTGCTGTCTTGGTAAGCGGCTTCACCGCATATTCAGAAAAATCCCTGCATCACGCAAACGGTGCAGGGATTTTCTTATGCTTGCAATAATCGCGCCAGCAGCAGCGCTGTGTCGTCCATCTCCTGCGCCGTGTTGTAAAACCCCGGCGAAAAGCGAATCGCGCCGCTTTGCAGCGTCCCCAACCACGCATGGACGGTCGGCGCGCAGTGAAGCCCCGCGCGCACGGCAATATCCGCCGCGTCGAGCGCATCCGCCAGCGCCCCGCCGTCATGCCCCGGCACGACAATGCTCGTAATTGCCATATGCGCCTGCCCATCGTCGCAGAGAATGCGCACGCCGGGAATCTCCCGCAGCCGCGCACGCAGGCGGTCGCACAGCGCCAGCTCGTATTCCTCGATTTCCGCCCGGTGCGCCCGCACGAATTTCACCCCCGCGTACAGCCCCGCTATGCCGGGCAGGTTCACCGTACCGCTCTCGTAGCGGTCGGGCAGCATGTCCGGCTGACGGACGCTCTCGCTCATCGAGCCGGTTCCGCCAAGCAGCAGCGGTTCAGGGTTCATGCCGTAGCCCAGCACAAGCAGTCCCGTGCCCTGCGGCCCCAGCAGCCCTTTGTGCCCCGGCATTGCCACCATGTCTGCGCGCAGCACGTCTGGCGAAACGTCCGCCATCCCGGCCGTCTGCGCCGCATCCACCAGCAGGGGAACGCCGCGCTCCCGGCAGACCGCGCCCAGCTGTGCAATCGGCTGAATCAGCCCCGTGACGTTGCTGGCGTGGGCGATGATCACCAGTGCGGTTTTGCGGCTGATGACGCGGCGTAGAGAAGCAGGGGACAGGATACCGCGTTCATCCGGCGCAAGCATATGCACCGTGATTTCCCCGCGCGAAACGTAGCGGTCGAGCAGCCGCATGACTGCGTTGTGTTCCGCGTAGGAGCAGATGACCTCGTCGCCGCGCCGCAGCGTGCCGGAAATGGCGAGATTCAGCGCTTCGGTGCAGTTTGCGGTGAACAGAATCCGCTCCGGATGATGCACACCCAGCAGCCGTGCGGCTTCCTCCCGGCAGTGCTCCACCACCCGCCCCGCGCGCAGAGCCAGCCGATGCCCGCCGCGTCCGGGATTCGCGCCCATCTTCTCCTCTACGCCCGCCATTGCCCGAATGACCTCCGGCGGCTTCGGGAAGCTCGTCGCGGCATTGTCCAGATAAATCATCGACGCATTTCCTCCATCGTCCGCGAACCTCGGCGGGCGTTTTTTCATATTATTCTAATGGCGAAAAGGAGGCGGTAGAACCGATGAGGGAGGAGTTTTGCATTGCGGCGTTCCGTTCGCGGCAACAGGTGATGGCGTTTGAACGCGATTTGCGCCAGCACGGGGTTCGTGCGTCGGTGATGATTACGCCGCGCGCGGTGGCGATGGGGTGTGGGCTGAGCGTCCGCATCGAGCGGGAGGATTTGCGCCGCGCCGTGCAAGTGTATCGGGCGACGAATCCGGGCAATCTGATTGGCTTCTATGACGTGTGGCAGGAGCCGACAGGGCGGACGACTGTGCGCCCGGCGGGGATTGAGTAACGAAAGGCGCCGCCTGATTTCGCAATGAAACCAAGCGGCGCTATTGTTATGCAATTGTACCTTTTAGTGCAGCTTCCGGCACACCTTGATGATTTCCTTGCCCGTGACGGTCGATTCCTGCCCAAGCGCGTCGTGACCGTCCTTCATGCGGCGTGTAATGAGCAGCGTGTCATCATCGGGCGCTTCGATGTCGCAGTAGCCGAGGCGCAGCAGGTCGGATTCCTGCCGATGGCGCAGCTTGTTCGCGACGTATTTCTGCAGCGACTTGTCTTCGCGCCCCCACGGGAAGGCGCGGCGATTCCACGGGTCGTGGCAGCCGGTCAGCCCAACTTCGTCCCCATAGTACACCGTTGCGCAGCCCGGCAGCGCGCACAGCAGGTCGATGCAAAGCTTGTAGCGCCTCACAGCTAACTCGTACTCTTCCACGTTCAGGTGGACATGCTGCTGATCTGCCTTGCTCAGTTCCTGACATTCGCGTCCAGCGAGGATGTTCAGCGCACGGCAGCGGTCGTGGCTGCCGACGAGGTTCATCAGCGCGTAACGGAACTGCGCCGGGTAAACTTCCTCCTGATGGTGGATCAGGCGCACAAAGGTGCTGGCGGACGTTTTGCCCATCACAAAATTGAGAATCGCCTCGCGCACGGGGTAGTTCATCACGCTGTCGAGCGTGTCGCCTGTGCAGTAGCAGCGCGTTTCGCCGTAAGCAACCTTGTTGCTCGCGTCCTCCCACACTTCGCCCAAGACAACGGCTTCCGGGTCGGCGGCCTTTGCGGCGGCGCGCAGCTTGCGCAGGAAGTCCACCGGCAATTCGTCCGCCACATCCAGCCGCCAGCCGCAGCTGCCCGCCTCAATCCAACGCGGCACAACACCCTCGTGCGGCTGGAACATGAACTTCTGGTATTCCGGATTGTCCTTGCGCAGCTCCGGCAGGGAGAGAATGCCCCACCATGCCTTGTAGTCTTCCGGGTAGTGGTTGAAGGTGTACCAGTCGTAGTAGGGGGAGGATTGCCCCTGATAGGCGCCGAGCGTCGGATAATGCCCGAAGTGGTTGAAGTACACGCTGTCTTCGCCCGTGTGGGAAAATACGCCGTCGAGCATCACGCGGATGCCGACTTTCTTCGCCGCTTCGCACAGTTCGGTGAACTCCGTGTTCGTGCCGCACAGCGGGTCAACCTGCGTGTAGTCGCCCGTGTCGTAGCGGTGATTCGACCGTGCGCGGAAAATCGGGTTCAGGTAGATGATGTCGATGCCCATGTCCTTCAGGTAGGGCAGCTTCTCCTGAATGCCGGTCAGCGTGCCGCCGTAGAAATCCAGTTCCTGATACTTGCCGCCGCGCAGGTCGCCCACGCCCAGCAGCTCTTCGTCCCAGTTTTTGTGGACATAGCGGTCTTTGCGGTCATCAACGGCTTTTGTTGGCGCATGGCGGAAACGGTCGGGGAAAATCTGGTAGATATTCGCCCCGTGGAAGGCTTCCGGCGTCTTGTAAGCCGGGTCGTAGAGCGTAATCTGGAAGGATTCCGGCTCGCCGTGGTCATACGCGACACCGACGCCGCCAAGTTTGTCCGGCTGGTTGCCATAGCGGATGGTGCGGCCGTCCTTGCGGTAAATCAGGAAGTAATACCAGAAAAGCCCCGGCGTGGTCGGCAGGGGAATGGCAACTTCCCAGACATGCTCAGCGGTCGGCAGCATGGTGTAGCAAAGTTCTTCCGTCATCCAAGTGCGCAGGACGACGCTCGTCGCTTCGTCGCAGTGCAGGCGAATCAGAACATTGCTGCCAGCCGGAGCAGGGCCGGACGGCGTGCGATAAAATTCGTTGTGGGAATCGTGCAGCAGCATGATATCCATCCATCCAATCATCAATAATTGCGGAAACACGGCAAAAAAGCCCGAAATGCTCCGGACTTTTGAACCGGGAGCACTGCGGATGGATATTTTTCCGCAGTGCTCTCAAAAATATGCAGTTTATACCTTGCGCTTGAGCGGGTCAAGATGCCAAATGGTGTCGTTGTACTCGCGAATTGTGCGGTCGGAGCAGAAAACACCGGACATTGCGGTATTGATGACCGCCATGCGGTTCCACTTGTCGCGGTCGGCATAATCCGCGTCGATGCGGCGCTGCGCCATCGAGTACGAGCCGAAGTCTTTCAGGACGAAGAACGGATCGGCCATGTTGCCCCAGTCGCCAATCAGCAGGCTGTGATACAAATCCTGCAGGGCGCTCGGCGCGTCCGGCAGCACGGTGCCGTCGATCATCTGGGTCAACGCCAGACGCAGTTCCTGATTCGTCTCAAAGATGGTCATCGGGTTGTAGTTGCGCTCACGGTACATATCCAGCACCGTGTCGGAACGCATACCGAAGATGTAGATGTTATCCATGCCGACCTGCTCGGAAATCTCGACGTTTGCGCCGTCCATCGTGCCGATCGTGATGGCGCCGTTCATCATGTACTTCATGTTGCCCGTGCCGCTGGCTTCCTTGGACGCGGTGGAAATCTGTTCGGAGATTTCGGTTGCCGGAATTAGCAGCTGCGCGCTGGACACGTCGTAGTTTTCGAGGAAGACGACCTGCAGCATCTTGCTGGCGCGCGGGTGCTTGGCAATCAGCGCGGACAGACCGTTGATGAAGCGGATAATCAGCTTGGCGCGGTTGTAGCCCGGCGCTGCCTTCGAGCCGAAGATGAACACACGCGGCTGCATGGTGAAGTTCGGGTCGTTGACGATGCGGTTGTACAGCACAAGGATGTGCAAAGCGTTGAGCATCTGGCGCTTGTATTCGTGCAGCCGCTTGGACTGCGCGTCGAAGATGAAGTTCGGGTCAACGATTGCACCCTGATGTTCTTTCAGGAAATTCGACAGGCGAACCTTGTTGTTGTGCTTAATCTTCTCAAACTGCTCGCGGAACGCCGCGTCGTCAGCATAGGGCGCAAGGTCATGCAGCAGTTCCGGATCTTTCACCCAGTCCGTGCCGATGGTGTCGCAGATAAGCTTGGTCAGTTCCGGGTTGCACGCCATCAGCCAGCGGCGATGCGTGATGCCGTTGGTAATTGCGCTGAACTTCTCCGGCATAACGAGGTAGAAGTCGTGGAACGTCTCCTGCTTGAGGATATCGCCGTGCAGCTTGCTCACGCCGTTGGTGGAGAACGTCATGGCAACGCACAGGTTCGCCATGTGGATGTAACCGTAGGCAATAATCGCCATGCGGCCCACGCGCTCCGCTTCGCCGGGGAAGAAGTTCCACAGGCGCGCGCAGAGACGCTTGTTCATTTCCACCAGAATCTGATAGATGCGCGGCAGCAGGCTCTTCACCATGTCTTCCGGCCACTTTTCGAGCGCTTCTGCCATGATGGTGTGGTTGGTGTACGCCATCGTGCGGCTGACAATCTGCTGCGCTTCGTCCCAGCCCAAGCCTTCTTCGTCCATCAGCAGGCGCATCAGTTCCGGAATCGCCAGACCCGGATGCGTGTCGTTGATGTGGATGACGACCTTCTCCGGCAGCTTGCTCCAGTTCGTGCCGTTGAGCTTCTTGAAGTCCTTGAGGATGTACTGGAGGGTGGCGGAGGTGAAGAAATACTGCTGCTTCAAGCGGAGCAGCTTGCCTTCGTAGTGGTTGTCTTCGGGGTAGAGGATGTTGGAGATAGCTTCCGCCAGTTCCTTTTCCTCCGACGCCTGCACATAGTGGCCGTGGTTGAAGTCGCTCAGGTCAATGCGCTTCGGGGCGCGGGCGCTCCACAGGCGCAGACTGTTGACGGTGGAGGTGTCATAGCCCACCAGCGGCATGTCGTAGGGGACAGCCTCAACCGTGTTGTAGCCGACGTGACGGAACACCGTGCGGCCGTTCTCGTTGCCCATTTCAACGTGACCGTTGAAGTGCACCTCGCAGGCGTCCTCCATTACGGGCATTTCCCACACGTTGCCGTTGCCCAGCCAGTAGTCCGGCAGCTCGACCTGCTGACCGTCCACAATCTTCTGGCGGAACAGACCGTATTCATAGCGGATGGAGCAGCCCATCGCGGGCAGGTCAAGGGACGCCAGCGAGTCCATGAAGCACGCTGCCAGACGGCCCAGACCGCCGTTGCCCAGCGCGGGTTCAGGCTCTTCCTGAAGCACCTTGTCCACGTCGATGTGCAGTTCGTCCAGTGCCTGCTTGTAGGCATCGAGCGAGACGAGGTTCAGGATGTTGGTGTATAGGCTGCGGCCCATCAGAAATTCCACAGAGAGGTAAAACAGACGCTTGTTGTTGTTCGTCTTGCGTTCTTCGCGGGAAATCATCCATTTCTGCATGATCTGGTCGCGGACGGTGGACGCCAGCGCGCGATAAATCTGCCCGTTCGACGCCTCCTCGATGGTGCGGCCGTTATAGCGCTGCAGCTTGCCGATAATGGATGCCTTGATGGAATCCTTGTCAAAAGATGTCGTAGGCATGGGAATCCTCCTTTTATTTGCAAAGGGCTTTCGTGGAATGCCGTTGAATGCCCTGCTTCGGAATCAAACATTGCGATGCAAAATCATTGTTTGCATTGCCGTCGTGTATCATACCACAGAAATGGGAAAATGACAAGTATGCTTCCCGCCAGCTTCCACGACAATTTGTCTAAAAACGCCCAAATCCGCCAAAGAACGCTGACGAAAAGTATCGAAAACAGCGAAAACCCATTGTTTTAGCAGCAAAAACCGGGCTGCACAAGGGTTCGCAGCCCGGAAATGCCTCCGCAAATAATTATGCCGATTATTGCAGCAGATACAAACAGGTTACATACAGCCCGATGCACAGCAGCAGCAGCCCGAAGGAAATGCTCACGCTCATGCTGCGGATGCCGCCGGAAATTTCACGGAAGGAAGCGTCCAGCACATACTCGAAGTCCGTGCGCATCGGGTGGCGGTGCAGAATCGTGCGGTTAAGCAGCCGCGCCAGTGCATTCAGCGCGCGCCCCAGCGTGTAGGTGAAGCGGTTGCCGACTGGCACGGGCTTGCGCGTCTTGCGCATCCGGAAGATGGTCGCGCGGCTTGCCATCACGAGGTTTTCCGGCAGCTCCGCAATGAAGCGGAACACCAGCGTCAGCACCTGCGGCAACAGCGTCAGCAGCAGCGGACGGTAGACAGCGTTCTCCAAGTCGAGCTTCTCATTCCAACGGTTGACGTACAGGCGCACGCCGCCTTCGTCCTTGCGCTTCAGCAGCGGGAGGACAATCAGCAGATACACCGCCGCGCCGATGATGATGGAAATCGCCGCGCCCTGCAGGTTCTCCGCCGAGAAGTACGCAATCGCTTCCTTCAGCGCGGGTACGCCGAAGAACGATGCGCTTTTTGCCCCGAACGGTGTGAGCAGCAGCCCCGGCAGTGCGCCAAGGAAGGGGAGCGCCGCCGCACTGCCCAGCAGCGCAAACGCGGTTGTGCCGTTCATGTAGTGCGTCATGGCGTCGAATTCCGCCTGACGGGTCGGGTGCTTCTGCCAGAAAATGCAGATGTACAGCTTCGCCATGTACGCGACGGTCAATCCGCCGCTGATGAGGAAGAGCACCTCAATCGCCTTGTAGCCCATCCACGCGCTGCCTGCCGCCTGCATTTCGCCAATCAGTTCCAGCAGCCCTTCGTGCAGCAGACTCTTGCTGTTGTATCCGCTGCCCAGAGGCGGGATGCACGCAATGCTCAGCGCCCCCAGCAGGAATGCAATGTGCAGCAGCGGCTTTTTGCGCCCGAAGCCGCGGATATCATCAAGATTCAGCGCGTGCAGGTTCATGTACACCACGCCCGCCGCGATGAACAGCGTCAGCTTGATGAGCGAGTGATTCAGCATGTGCATCACGCTGCCATACGCCGCCAGCGTGCCTTCGTCGCCCAGCAGCACCATCACCGACAGCCCCAGCGTGATGAAGCCGATTTGACTCATCGACGAGCAGGCGAGCGTCCGTTTGAGGTCGGTGGAGAACAGCGCCAGCAGTGCACCGAGGAACATCGTAATCGCGGCGAAAATCATCAGCGCATTGCCGAACGCGGCATTGCCTTGCATCAGGTTCGCACACAGCACAATCAGCCCGAATACGCCGGATTTTGTCAGGATGCCCGACAAAAGCGCTGATGCGGGCGCAGGCGCAACCGGGTGCGCTTTCGGCAGCCAGATATGCAGCGGGAACAGACCGGCCTTCGCGCCAAAGCCGACCAGCGTCAGCCACACCGCGACGGCCATGTCCTGCTGCCCCATGGCGGCGCGCAGGGACGCAAAGTCGAGTGTCCCCAGCTGATGCTGCAAGAGGAACAAGCCCATCAGCGTCGTCAGACCGCCGATGACCGCCACCGCAAGGTACGTCGCCGCCGCCCGGAGCGCGCCCGGCGTTTCCTCCTGCGCGACCCACGCATAGCTGGCGAAGGACATGATTTCAAAGAACAGGAACGTCGTGCCGAGGTTGTCCGAGAGGAACACGCCCAGCGTCGCACCGAGCGTCATCAGCGTGAAGAAGCTGTATCGCGCTTTGTTGCCGTGATGCTGGAAGTATTCCGGCGCAAACAGCCCCGTCATCATCCACATGAAGGCGGCAACGCAGCTGTACAGCCCGCGGAAGCCGTCCGCACGCAGGTACAGCCCCAGTCCGCAGAAGCCGGGCAGGGCGACTTCACCCTCCGGCAGGAACAGCAGCACTACGCTCAGCGCGAAAATCACAATGCCCGTGATGCTCACGAACCCGTTCATGGCGCGTTCATCCCGGCGGCCAAGCATATAGGCGATGATGGCGGCGAGGAAGGGCAGGAAGGTCAGCAAAATCAGAATCCACGATGTCATCTTTCTTTCCTCCTGTCCTTAGAAAATCACACCAGCGGCAATATTCCGCAGGAATGTCACCAGCGGCTGCGACCACAGCCCCAGCCCAATCATCAGCACGCACAAAATCCCCATCGGCAAGAGCATCATCCAGCTGGGATCGAGCTTCTGCCCCGCCAATTGCGCCTGATCCGCGTTGAGCGGGCGGAAGTACATCGGCAGTGCGGCAGTAAAGAGGTAGATTGCTGTCAGGATGGCGGAGATGATGAGACAGACAATCGCGACGGTTCCCATTGGCAGCTCCGTGGCGGACGCGGCAGTCAGCAGATTCCACTTGCTGACGAAGCCTGCCAGCGGCGGCGTGCCGACCAGCGCGATGCTGCCCAGCAGGAAGATGCCGCACGTCGCAGGCATAATCCTGCTGTAACCGCGCAGATCCTGCACATACTCCTTGCCGGTCTTGATGAGAATCGCGCCCGCGCAGTAGAACAGCGTAATCTTGATCACGCCGTGAATCACCAGATGGCTCAAGCTGCCCGTCATGCCGTCGGGGGTCATCAGCGCCGCGCCCATGAGCATGTAGGATAGGTTGGAGATGGTCGAGTACGCCAGACGGCGCTTGAAGTGCTGCTCGCGAACCGCCATTGTCGAACCGAAGAGAATCGTGAAGCAGCTAAGCAGCAAAGCAACCGTCTGCGCCCACGTCCCGTAGAGGAACGACGCGCCGAAGGAGTAGTAAATCACGCGCAGGACAGCATACGCGCCCGCGTTGACGACCGCCACCGCGTGCAGCAGCGCTGTCACGGGCGTCGGGGCGACAGAAGCCGCCGGCAGCCATGCGTACATCGGGAAAACAGCCGCTTTCGTGCCGAAACCGACGAACGCCAGCAGGAACACGAATTTCAGCAGTTCTTCCATCCCGCTGATTTTTTCCGCGTCCAGCACGCCGCCGAGGACAAAGTCCGTTGTCGTGCCGTAGTAGATGATGAACACCAGCGCAATGAACGCCAGCGCCGCGCCGGAGATGGAGAAGGTGAGGTACTTGCGCCCCGCGCGGATGGACATGGTGTCCTTCTTGTGGATGACAAGCGGCAGGGTAATCAGCGTCAGGCACTCATAAAAGACGTAGAGCGAGAACAGGTTTGCCGAGAACGCGACGGCCAGCGTGACGGCGTAGCTCATCGTGTAGTAGCTAAAGAACGTGTTCGGACGCTCCTCGTGCTGCATGTACTCAAAGCTGTACAGCGACGCCAGCGGCCAGAGGATGGATACCAGCCCTGCGAAAATGCAGCTCATGCCGTCCACACGGAACGCAAGCGCCAGCTCGCTGTTCATGTGGCAGAGGACGTAGGTGGTATCCGTGCGGGTGAGCAGCAGCACCCACGTCAGGATGCTTGTCGCCAGCACGATGGTTTCAACGTAGATTCCGCGGGATTTCGCGCTGGAAAAGCGCATCAGTCCCATTGCCGCGCCGCCAAGCATGGGCAGCGCGATGGTCAGGAATAACAGCATATGCGCTTCCTCCTTACAGCAGTGCGGTCAAAATGGGGGAAAGAAGGCCGGTCAGCAGCGACGGGAACATGCCCAGCGCCACTGACAGCACCGTCAGCACCAGCATCGGAATGAGCATCGACGCGGACGCTTCGCACTTTTCGCCGACTTGCGCGTCTTTTCCGGGGAAGAAGCCGCGCAGGACAATCGGCATCAGGTAGCCAGCCGTCAACAGGGCGGAGAGCAGCAGCACAACGGGCCCAAACCAGTTCAGCCATGAAGCCACGCCCGTCATGGCAAGGCTGCCCTGCGCCAGCTCCCACTTGCTGAAAAAGCCCAGACACGGCGGAATGCCAATCAGCCCAAGGCTTCCGATTGCGAAGCACCACATCGTGACCGGCATCCGCTTGCCGATACCACGGAGGGCATCCACCTGCGTTTCGCCTGTTTTCAAGATGACTGCGCCAGCACCCATGAACAGCACGTCCTTGACCAGCGAGTGGCACACGACGTGCAGCATGGCGCCGAGCAGCCCCAGCGGATGCAGCGTGCTCAACCCGAACACGACGTAGCTCCCCTGACTGACCGTAGACCATGCCAGCCGCTTTTTGAGGTGATGCTCCCGGTACGCCAGCAGCGAACCGATGAAAACCGTCAAGAACGAGAGCGCCATCAGCACCGTCTGCACCCACGTTCTGCGCAGATTCTGTGCGCCGAGGAAGCAGTAAATGACGCGCAAAAGACCCAGCACGCCCGCTTTCGTAATGACGCCGGACAGCACCGCCGACGCCGGGG
>ULWQ01077155.1_pt1 | contig 14571 bp, 7 predicted proteins | sample 1960491 | NCBI WGS metagenome assembly ULWQ01 (sample SAMEA4835816, study PRJEB28245) | human gut metagenome | biome: gut microbiome; material: fecal sample | place: Denmark | collected 2008
TTTTGGTGACGGCTCTGCCCTTGGGCTGGGGGATGTTCAGCTCCTTCAGGAGCTTTTCAAAGGCGTCCCGGTTTTCGGCTCTGTCGATGGCCTCGCAGCCGGTGCCGATGATCTTCACGCCCCGGTCATGGAGGGGCTGGGCCAGATTGATGGCGGTCTGACCGCCCAGAGACGCGATCACGCCGTCGGGCTTTTCAAAGTCGATGATGTTCATCACATCCTCGGGGGTCAGAGGCTCGAAGTACAGCTTGTCGGCGGTGGTGTAGTCGGTGGAGACGGTCTCGGGGTTGTTGTTGATGATGATGGCCTCGTAGCCCGCCTTCTTGATGGTCATGACGGCGTGGACGGTGGAGTAGTCGAATTCCACGCCCTGACCGATGCGGATGGGGCCTGCGCCCAGCACCACGATCTTCTTTTTGTTTGTCAGCCGGGAGACGTTCCCGCCGGTGTAGGAGGAGTAGAAGTAGGGGATATACGCGCCGGTGTGGCAGGTGTCCACCATACGGAAGGCCGGGAACATACCGTGTTCTCTGCGGAAATCGGACACGTCCGTCTCGGAGCATTTCCAGAGCCTGCTCACATATTTATCGCTGAAGCCCATCTTCTTCGCGTCCAGAAGGGCTTCCGGCTCTTTGACGTGGAGCTTCAGGTATTCTTCCATATCCACAATGCGCTTGATGGCGTTCAGGAAATACACGTCAATGGCGGTGATCTCATGAATCTGCTCCACGGTGACACCCCGGTAGACCATTTCCGCAATGGCGAAGATGTTGTCGGAGCGGAACACGCTGATATAGTCCAGCAGCTCCTCCGTGGTCATGTCGTCGAATTTGTGATGGTAGATGTGGTTCGCGCCTACCTCCAGAGAGCGGATGCCCTTGAGCAGGGATTCCTCCAGATTGGAGCCGATGCCCATGACCTCGCCGGTGGCCATCATCTGGGTACCCAGAATGTTGATGGCGGAGGTGAACTTGTCGAAGGGGAACCGGGGCAGCTTGGTGATGACGTAGTCCAGCTTCGGCTCAAAGGCGGCGTTGGTGTTGGCAATTTTGATGTCCTCCAGCGCCATGCCCACGGCGATTTTCGCGGTGACCCGGGCAATGGGGTAGCCGGAGGCCTTGGAGGCCAGCGCGGAGGAACGGGAGACCCGGGGATTGACCTCAATGAGATAGTATCTGGAGGAATTGGGGTCAAGGGCAAACTGGACGTTGCAGCCGCCCTCCACCTTCAGCGCCCGGATGATTTTGATGGCGGAGTCGTTGAGCATCTTCATGTCGTGGTCGCTGAGGGTCATGATGGGGGCGACCACCATGCTGTCGCCGGTGTGGACGCCCACGGGGTCGATGTTCTCCATGCCGCAGATGGTGATGGCGTGGTCACCCGAATCCCGCATGACCTCGAATTCGATCTCCTTGTAGCCCTTGACGGACTTTTCCACCAGAACCTGATGAACAGGGGAGAGGGCAAAGGCGTTGAGACCAATCTCCACCAGCTCGTCTTCATTGTAAGCAAAGCCGCCGCCGGTGCCGCCCAGAGTAAAGGCGGGGCGAAGCACCACGGGGTAGCCGATGCGCTTGGCGGCCTCCTTGGCCTCCTCCAGGGAGTAGGAAATTTCGGAGGGGATGACCGGCTCGCCGATGGACTGGCACAGCTCCTTGAAAAGCTCACGATCTTCGGCACGCTCGATGGACTCGCTGGAGGTGCCCAGCAGCCTGACCCGGCATTCCCGCAAAATGCCCTTCTTTTCCAGCTGCATGGCCAGATTCAGACCCGTCTGACCGCCGATGCCGGGGATGATGGCGTCGGGACGCTCGTAGCGGATGATCTTGGCGATATATTCCAGCGTCAGCGGCTCCATGTAGACCTTGTCGGCGATGATGGTGTCGGTCATGATGGTGGCGGGGTTGGAGTTGCACAGCACCACCTCGTAGCCCTCTTCTTTCAGGGCAAGACAGGCCTGCGTCCCGGCGTAGTCAAACTCAGCAGCCTGACCGATGACGATGGGGCCGGAGCCAATGATGAGAATTTTCTTGATGTCGGTTCTTTTTGCCATGGTGTTTCTCCTCTCGTTATTTGGCAGTATGGGTTTCCGGAGCGGCGTATACCAGCTTTCCGTCACAGATGGTGGCGATGCACTTTCCATTGACCTGCCAGCCCGCGAAGGGCGTGGCTCTGCCCTTGGAAAGAAAGTCCTTCGGGTCGATGGCGTATGCGGCGTTCAAGTCCCAGATGCTGTAGTCTGTCCCCAGAGGAAGACCGAAGCGTCTGCGGGGATTGACGCACAAAAGCTCCAATAGTTTGTTCAGGCTTAGAATGCCCGGTTTTACCAGACAGGTATACAAAATCGGAAAAGCGGTCTCAATGCCCACAATGCCGAAGGCGCTTTTTTCCAGGCCGCAGGATTTTTCCTCGGCGGAGTGGGGGGCGTGGTCGGTGGCGATCATGTCGATGGTGCCGTCCAGAATTCCATGAATCAGGGCCTCCCGGTCTTCCTTTTCTCGCAGGGGCGGGTTCATTTTGAAACGGCCGTCCTCCTGCAGGTCGCTGTCGTCCATCACCAGATAGTGGGGGCCGGTCTCGCAGGTCACGTCCAGTCCCTCGGCCTTGGCCTTGCGGATGAGCGCCACGCTTTCCTTGGCGGAGACGTGGCAGACGTGGTAGGCACAGCCGGTTTCTTTTACCAGCTGCAAATCCCGGGCAATTTGCCCCCATTCGCTTTCGGAGCAGATGCCCCGATGGCCATGGGCTTTGGCATAATCACCGTCGTGGATGTACCCGCCCCGCAAGAGCGAGTTGACCTCGCAGTGGGCGACAATGGGCTTCCCGAGGGCTTTTGCACGGAGCATGGCCTGCCGCATCAGGTCGTCACTCTGCACGCCCCGGCCGTCGTCGGAAAACCCCACTACGTCGGGCGCCATGCCCTCCAGGTCGGAAAGCGCTTCGCCCTGTTCGCCGATTGTGATGGCACCGTAGGGGTAGACGTGAATGCAGGCGGTTTCCTCGATGAGACGGCGCTGAACCCCAAGATTCTCCACACTGTCCGGCACCGGGTTCAGGTTGGGCATGGTGCAGACCGCGGTATAGCCGCCCCGGGCGGCTGCCCGGCTGCCTGTGGCGATGGTCTCCTTATAAGAAAAACCCGGCTCTCTGAAATGCACATGCACGTCACAAAAGCCGGGAAAAATAACATATTCAGAAGAATCGAACCCGGAAAGACCGGGGGCGAAAAGGGAGAAACAAACCCCTTCGGAAAATACGGACCCCAAAGAAGCAGCGTAAACCTTGGCTTTCGTCATATCCGTCATGCTGATCTCCTTTCTCATAAAAAACGCCCTGCCGGAAAAGCGGCAAGACGGGCGGGATGAGCCGCTGAACTTATCCGTTAAATTATAGCATGGGCAGAAGTGGTTGTCAATTGGGAAAAATGGACATGGATACACCCGAAAACGGCGGGGCTTTTGGGCATAGGGGCGCGATTGAACTGCCCCCTTGTCTCTTTCTGGGAGAGGCGGTTGAGCGAAGCGAAGACGGAGAGGGAAAAAGCCCTCTCAGTCACCTTCGGTGACGGCTCTCCCAGAGGGAGAGCCAAGGGGTGTACCCTGTTTTATTTTTCTTCGCCTTCCGGGAGGACTCCCGATTCCTTGAGCCTGTCCAGCGCCGTCCGGTAGCCGCCGCCGTAGAGCAGGCACCGGTTGACCCGGCTGATGGTGGCCGAGCTGGCGCCGGTGGATTCCGAGACCTCAATATAGTTTTCGCCCCCGTCCAGCAGGCAGGCGACCCGGAACCGCTGGGACATGGCCTGCAATTCCTTGATGGTGGCCACGTCCTCAAAAAACAGGCGGCAGTCCTCCACCGTCCGCAGGGACAGAATGGCCTCGAAAAACAGATCTTCACCGGGATGTCGAACGATATCCATAACACGGAGTCCTTTCTTCTGGGGTGCTTTCCTATACTTTACCACTTTACCATATTGAATACAAGTCCCTTTTGGAGTTTTTCGCAGGAAAAAGGGGGGAAGAAGGGGCGGTTTTTGTGGGTTCCTCTGAAAAAGACAAATGTCCCTGTATGAGATACTTTTTTCCGCGCCAAATGCTTGACTTGCGCCTCCTGCGGTGCTAGAATTGGGAAATAAAATTTCAGAGAGGTGTTTACAATGGAAAGAAAAGATATTGACTGGGGCAATCTGGGATTTGGCTACGTCCAGACCGACATGCGCTATGTCTCCAATTTCCGAAACGGCCAGTGGGATGACGGCTGCCTGACCGATCAGGCCACCATTACCATGAGCGAGTGCGCCTGCGTTCTGCAATACGCCCAGACCTGCTTTGAGGGGCTGAAAGCCTACACCACCGAGGATGGACGCATCGTCTGCTTCCGCCCTGACCTGAACGCCCAGCGGATGGCCAGTTCCTGCCGCCGCCTGAAAATGCCCGTGTTCCCCGAGGACAGGTTCGTGCAGGCCGTAGTGGAGACCGTCCGCGCAAACTCCCAGTGGGTGCCGCCCTACGGCTCCGGCGCGACGCTGTACGTCCGTCCGTTCATGTTCGGCAGCGACGCCATCATCGGCGTCAAGCCCGCGACGGAGTATCAGTTCCGGGTGTTCGTCACCCCGGTCGGCCCCTATTTCAAGGGCGGCATCAAGCCCCTGAAGCTGCGCATCTCCGATCTTGACCGGGCGGCGCCCAAGGGCACCGGCGACGTCAAGGCGGGCTTAAACTACGCCATGAGCCTTTACAACATTGTGGATGCCCACGAGAAGGGCTTTGACGAGAACGTCTACGTGGACTCCGCCACCCGCACCCACATTGAGGAGACCGGCGGCGCCAACGTGATCTTTGTCACCAAGGACGGCAAGCTGGTCACCCCCAAGTCCGACACCATTCTCCCCTCCATCACCCGGCGCAGCCTGCTGCAGGTGGCGAAGGATTATCTCGGCATGGAGGTGGAGGAGCGCCCCGTGGAGTTGGCAGAGATCGGCGAATTTGCCGAGTGCGGCCTGTGCGGCACGGCGGCGGTCATCTCCCCTGTGGGCACCATTGTGGATCACGGCAAGGAAATTCACTACGTGGGTATGGGCCCCACCATCCAGAAGCTTTACGATACCCTCACCGGCATCCAGATGGGTCGCCTGGAAGCCCCCAAAGGCTGGATCCGGATCATCGAGTAATGTACAATGTTCAAAAAAGGCAAGCCGTTTTTCGGCTTGCCTTTTTTGCACGGAATTACGCGAGAATAGGCTTCAAAGCGTCGGCGAGAACCTTTTCCTGTGCTTCGGCTTCCGCCAGATCCTTGCCCAGAGTGGTGAAATAGGTCTTGATCTTCGGCTCGGTGCCGGAGGGGCGGACGATGACCGTCGCGCCGCCTTCCAGATTGTACACCAGCACATTGGCGGCGGGCAGGCCGGTCTGAGCGGTGTTCTGGTAGTCGGTGATTTTGGTCACTTTGTAGCCGCCAATCTCTACAGGGGGCTTCTCCCGCAGAGAGGCCATGATACCGGCCATCTTGTCCATGCCGGACAGGCCGGGGAACTCAAAGGAGTTCACCTTGTTCAGATACCGGCCGTACTTGGCGTAAATGGCCTCCAGCCGCGCCTTGATGGACGAGCCGATGGAACGGTAGTAGGCTGCCATTTCACAGATCAGCATGGAGCCAATGATGGCGTCCTTGTCCCGGACGTAAGGGCCTGCAAGGTAGCCGTAGGATTCCTCGAAGCCCAGAATGAAGCGATCCACCTCACCGGCGGCCTCCAGCTTGGCAATCTGGTCGCCAATCCACTTGAAGCCGGTGAGAACGTTGCGCATTTCCACGCCGTAATCCGCGGCCACGATGTCCGCGAGGGGGGTGGAGACCAGAGACTTTACCGCCACGGGGCGCTTGGGCATGGTGCCCTTTTCAATGCGGCCCTGACAGATGTAATCCAGCAGCAGCACGCCCACCTCGTTGCCGGAGACCAGCTCATAGGAGCCGTCGGGGCAACGGATGGCAATGCCAACCCGGTCGGCGTCGGGGTCGGTGGCCAGCATCAGATCGGCGCCGGTCTTCTCGGCCAGCTCCAGACCAAGCCGCAGTGCCTCGAAAATCTCCGGGTTGGGATAGGGGCAGGTGGGGAAGTTGCCGTCGGGGTACTGCTGCTCGGGGACAATGGTGATGTCGTCAATGCCGATGTCATGAAGCACCCGGGTGACCGGCACCAGACCGGAGCCGTTCAGGGGGGAGTACACCAGCTTCAGTCCGGCGGTTTTGCAGATGCCGGGGCGGACGGCGCAGGCTTCAATGGCGCTGTACAGCGCTTCCTTGCAGTCGTCACCCACATATTCGATCAGACCCTGGGCGATGCCGTCTTCAAAGGCCATCATCTTCGCGCCGGTGAGAATGTCGGTTTTCTGAATTTCCGCGTATACCACGGCGGCGGCATCGTCCGTCATCTGGCAGCCGTCGGGGCCGTAGGCCTTGAAGCCATTGTATTTGGCGGGGTTGTGGGAGGCGGTGATCATGATGCCGGCATTCGCCTTGTAGTACCGGGTGGCAAAGGACAGGGCGGGGACAGGCATCAGCGCGTCGTAAATCCGCACCCGAATGCCGTTGGCAGCCAGAACGCAGGCGGCGTTTCTGGCAAATACGTCGGAATTGATGCGGCTGTCATAGGAAATGGCGACCAGCTGGCTGCCGCCCTGGGTCTTGACCCAGTTCGCCAGTCCCTGGGTGGCCTGCCGGACAACGTAAATATTCATCCGGTTGCTGCCCGCACCCAGAATGCCCCGCAGACCGGCGGTGCCAAATTTCAGCGCCACAGCAAAGCGCTCCTTGATCTCATTGTCCTGTCCCTCGATTTTCCTCAGTTCGTCGGTGAGGGCGGGATCTTCCAGATCAGCGCTCAGCCAGCGCTTATAATCATCTATGTACATCGTTATCACCTTTTCTTCATATAAATGCACGTATAATATAGTTCATCAGGCAGAAAAAGTCAATGCCGGAGTGGGGGCAGCCGCGTTATGGGGGCAAAAAATGGGAGGCGACGGAAATCCGTCGCCTCCCTTGCGTATTTCAGAAATGTTTTCTCTTGCGGTCGTAGACGCTTACAGCAGCCGCGCCGCAGAAGGAGAACAGCAGCACGCTGCCAAGAACCATGACGATCTCGCTGTCGCCGGTCTTGGGAACGTTGTCCTTGCCGTTCTTCACGGACTTCCACTGAGCGACATAGGTCACGTCCTTGGTCACGGTGTCGGTGACCTTGGGGGACCAACCGGTGAAGGTGTAGCCGCTGCGCTTGGGCTTGCCATCGAACTTGGGGGTGTCGGTGCCAGTTTCAAGATCCTTGTAGACCTGATCCTTGAACGCCTTGCCCTTCACGCCGTCGGTGTAGGTAACGGTGTAGAGCTTCTCCCACTTGGCGGTGTAGGTCACGTTCTTGGTCACGGTCTCGGCGACTTCGGGTTCCCAACCGACGAACTTGTAGCCCTCACGAGTGGGATCCTTCGTGCCGAAGGCGGGGGTGCTGGTGCCGTAGGGGATGTCTTTGTAGACGACATCCTCGAAGACTTCCTCGCCCTTCACACCGTCGGTGTAGGTAACGGTAAGAAGCTCGCACTTGGCGTTGAAGGTGACTCTGGTTTCCGCAGCCGTCCACTTCTCACCATTCCAGGTCAGCTCGATGGTCTTGCTGTCACGGTCATCAAGGGTGTGGGGGCCAACATTCTCTTCTGCGTTGTACTTGGCAACGTAATCCTTTGCGTTTACGGTGAGGATGCAGGTGTACGCAGTTCCCTTGCGCTCGGGGTCGGAGACGTTGTAAGTGCCTTCGATGAGCGTGTAGGACTTGCCGTTGTGCGCGGTGGTGGTCGTGCAGTCCACCTTCGCGTTGATGCCCAGCCCCTTCAGTTCATCGTAGGTGGGCTTTTCGGGGGGGCACTCGACGTGGAAGGTGATGGGCAGCTCGGTCTTTGCGACCCACTTTTCGCCATCCCACTTCAGCTCAACGGTCTTCTCAGCCGCCTCGCCGATGATCAGATCATGGGGCTTGCCAAAATCACTGCCGTACTTCTCGACGATCTTGGCCGCCTTGACGGTGATGGTGCAGGTGTAGCCCTCGGAGGCGGTACCGGTGACGTCGCTGACGGTGTACTCACCCTGCGTCGGCTTGTAGTCCTTCGCCCAGTGATTGACGTGCTGGTTGTCGCAGACGATCCGCACGCCTCTGCCGATCGCACCCTCGATGTCCTTCTTGCTGGGCTGCTCGGGGGGGCACAGGGTATGGAAGGTGACAGGCAGTTCGGTCTCAGCGACCCACTTTTCGCCATTCCACTTCAGTTCAATGGTCTTTTCGGCGGGTTCACCGGCAATCAGCGTATGAACCGCGTCGCTCATATCAGAGCTGTACTTCTCGATGAACTTGGCTGCCCTGACGGTAACGGTGCAGGTGTAGCCATCGGCGGCGGTGCCCATGACATTGCTGACGGTGTACTCGCCCAGCGTCGGCTTATACTTCTTTTCGCCGTGGTTGACGTTCTGGTTATCGCAGACAACCGCCACGCCTCTGCCAATCGCGCCCTCGATGGCCTTCTTATCGGGCTGGACGGGCTTCCACTGAGCGGTGTAAGTGACATCCTCGGTCACGGTCTCAGCGACCTCGGGGTTCCAGCCGTCGAACACAAAGCCCTTACGGGTGGGAGTGTCGCCGGAGAAAGCGGGAGTCGGGGTGTCCTTCTCCAGATCGGAATGGACATCGTCATCAAAGGCTTTTCCGTCAACGCCATCGGTGTAGGTGACGGTGTAGAGCTTTTCCCACTGAGCGACGTAGGTCGCATTTTCGGTCACGGTTTCAGCAACCGTGGGTTCCCAGCCGAGGAACTTGTAGCCCGCGCGGGCGGGAGTGCCCTCGAAAGCGGGGGTGGCATCCTCGTACTTTGCCGTATAAGCCTGATCCGCGAATGCCTCACCGTTCACACCGTCGGTGTAGGTCACGGTGTAGGTGTTCTTTTCCCAAACGGCGTACAGATTCGTCCAGCCATTCACGGTCTGGCCGGTTACGTCGCCGTTCTGACCCTCACGGCTCCAGAACTTGAAGGTGTAGCCGGTGCGGGTCGGGGTGGGAGCGTCCGCGGTGGGAAGGGTCGAACCAAAGAGCGCAGTGGTGCTGTACAGCCGACCTTCGGTCTTGCTGTGGTCATTCTGGAAGTCTCTCAAGGCTTCCTCACTCTGGAAGTAAACGACCTGGTACTTGTCATAGACCATGCACTTCAAATTCGTCCACCCGTTGACGGTTTTCTCCTTCAGACCGGCAGGGGGATTAGCGGGGTCGCTCTTGTAGATATTAAACAGGCCGTCGTCGTACCAGCCGTAGAACTCGTAGTTCCCGGTGTAATAGTCGGCAATGTCGATCGTGGACAGGTCAATGACATGACCCTTCGGCTGGCTTTCGAGCGCGACGTCCTTATAAGCCTTCGAGGTGTCGCCGTTGCGATAAATCACAAGGTGGACGGGAACCAGTTCTTCTTCGCACTTGACCTCGAATGTTACGGCGGGGTTGGTGGGTCCAGTCCATGCTCCGTTCACATACGTCATCGTAAAGGTCTTCTCGGCGTCATCCGCCAGAGTGTGTTTTACGCCATTCGCTTTCTTATCGCTATTGAACGCATTAACGTATACTTCAGCCTGGACGGTGACGGTGCAGGTATATCCGGTGGTATCATCGCCGGTCACTTCACCGACTGTGAACGTGCTGGAGCCAATTTTCCAAGACAAATCGCCATGGCCGGTGATGCATTTAACCGCTACCGTCGCCCCGCCAATTTCATTGGTGGGCTTGTCGGGCTTCTGGGGCGCGGTTCCGCACTCGACAGGGAAGGTAACGGGGGTATCGACAGCCCACTGACCCTCTACGTACTTCAGCGTAAGAGTCTTGGTGTTGTCACCGGGCAGGGTGTGCTTGCCATAGTCCAAGTTGTACCACGCCACAAATCTGTCAGCAGTGACGGTAATGTCGCAGGTGTAGCCGTCGGTCTCGTTGCCGGAGACATCGCCGATGTCGTATGTTCCCTCGATCAGCGAGAAGCGTGCGGCGGCGTGCGTCTCGGGCTTCGTGGTGCAGACCACTTCCACGGGCGCTTCCAGCTTGGCCAGATCTTCAGCACCGGGCTTTGCGGGCGGAACGATCTCCGTCACGCACGCGACGTTGAAAACAACGGGGACGACGCGCTCAACAGCCCAGCCATTATCCGTGTGCTTCAGCGTAACAGTCGCGGCGGCATCCTTGGGAGTATGAGCCGCGCCGGTATCGGTGTCGAACTGCTCCACGTACTTCTGAGAGTTGATGGTGACAGTGTAGGTGTAGCCGTTCTCGGCGTCGCCTTCGACCTCACCGGTGGTGTAGGAGCCGGAGATCAGAGCGTAGCCCTTGGTCTTAAGCTCGTGGGCGGCCGCCTCATTGGTGCAGTTGACGGTGATCTGGCCGATCAGACCGCTGAGGTCGCCCTCACCGGGAGCCGTGGGCTTATCGGGCATGGGGGGAGCTGCTTCTTCCCATACGGCGTACAGCGTTCTGGTCCAGGTGTTGCCATTCTTGACAACATCATTGCCATACTGGGATACGGCACACGTCATACCACCAGTGTAGATTGTATCAGACCCGTCATTGGCCTTCCAGCCCTTAAAGACATAGCCTTCCCGGGTGGGAATGGTATTCTTCACTGTAAAGGAGTGGTATCTGATAGATGCATCTGTTGTAGACCACGAATCAGCACTGGGCGCGCCGGTGCCGCCATTGGCATCATAGTTCAGCGTGTATGTATATTTCGTGGTGGGGTTGGGGTTCTTCGCTACGAGATAAATCGTAGAACCCTTGTTGCAGGCGGTCGTACCGCTCTTGTTAAGCGACCACGTTGTGGGATTGGCATTGGATTCTTTCGACCAACCGACGATCTGGTAGCCGCTGTTGACAGAAGCACGACCCGCGGCGGCCTTGATATCAGAAATCGCAATCGTGTGGTTGTTATACGCGGTATCGGAGTGATTCGTCTTGTACTGGCAAACAAACTTGGTCTTTTCGGAAGAACCGTAATTGTAGCCAATGTTGAATTCATCACCCACATACAGGACGGTGAATCGGACATCGATCTTATGCCCGGTGTCCAAAGCGGCGGGAGCTACACCGGGGTCGGGAATCGTCGGCAAGGTCACTCTTCTTGCACTGGTCTTGCCCGCCTCCCATTGGGCAACATAGGTGACATTCGCAGTCACGGTTTCCGCAACGGCGGGATTCCAGCCGGAAAAGGTATAGCCTTCCCGGGCAGGGGTGCCGCTGAAAGCGGGGGTCGCGGTACCGAACGACAGGTTGCTGTAAACCTTATCGGCAAATACTGCGCCGTCTGCACCGTCAGTGTATGTAACGGTGAATGTTTTCGGCTCTTCCGGTGCAGGGGGATCCTCGTCCTTAGGCTGCTCCTGCGCGGGGGGGTCGGTCTTCTTCTCGCCCTCGTCCACTACGACGGTCTTGGGCTGGGTTTCGTCAGCTCCCGTCGTATCCTCTGCCAACGCAGTCGTGGGCAGAAGTGTGAAGACCATGAACAATGCCAGAAGCAGACTGAAAATTCTGCGCAAACCATGGTTTTTCATCTTGAAATACTCTCCTTTCATTTGGCGATCCATGCCGGAGGCACAGACCGTCTGCACGGTAACGCCATCATTACCTTTATGTCTGAATTATACGCAATATCACACCAAAAGTCAATGGGAAAAGACGTCGATTTTCTGCAATTAGGCAAAAAACAGGGCCGTCTCCATGAGACAGCCCTGTTATATGCGGGAATGGAATGACGGTCACTTTTTTCGGGCGACGACAACGAAGCGGCCGTCCTCCACATGGTAGGCGCAGGTCACCAGCGTGATGAGCTTGTCGCCGTAGGCCGCGGTGACGCCGGTGTCGTAGAGCGCCTTGGAGCGGAAATTCGAGATGGCGTTGTTGAAGTCCGCTTCGTCCGCCGCGTCGATGAACTGATAGAACTTGAAGCAGTTCTCGTAGGTGTAATAGACCCGGTCATAGAAGGCCGCAAGCACCTCGTACTCGCCCTCCTCATAGAGGGTGTCAAAGTGGATGGGGGGGTGCGCCTGCCAGTAGGATTTGCTCTCATACTTGGGCAGGGAGCGGAACATGCTGCCGTCCAGCATGTTGTGGCCGTAGATCAGCAGATTGTCGCTGTCGGCGGAGCAGTTGGCGTCGATGAAGGGAATGCCGCCGAAGCTGTACTCCCGCTTAAAATTCGTGTGCAGATATTTTTCCGGATCGGTGGGGGTGTGCATCACCGGGTAGTCGATGACGGTGCCGTCGATGCGCAGCCAGCCAAACAGATCGTGGTTCTGCTCATACAGGGGGGCATACTTCGCCAGCATCACCGGCTCCGTCGGCTCAGGCTCCGTGGGGACGGTGGTTTCCGTGGTCGGCCCGGTGGATTGGGTCTCCGGCGGCGTGGTCTCCACGGGGGCAGCGGTGGCCGTGGCGTTTTCCTCCACCATTTCGGAGAGTTTGCGGAAATCACTGCGGGCTTTGCCCATATGGATCAGGATGGCAGCCACCGCGATCAGCGCGACGCAGAACACTGCCACGAGGATGATGAAAAGGGGATTGGGTCCTCTCCTTCTCCGTCTGCGTTGCCCGGCGTCATTGCGGCGGGGCGGGACGGGGGTGCGGGGTGTCTGGAATTTGCCTTGCCTGTTTGCCATGTTTCTTTCCTCTCAATATGGGATGCTCCAGGGCATCCGCCGGAAAAGGGCGGCGACGGAATCTCCGCCACCGCCCTCGTTCAACAGTTTACGTTGTTTTCTTAACTCTGTCTTCTCTTGCGGTCGTAGACGCAGACAGCAGCCGCGCCGCAGAAGGAGAACATCAGAACGCTGCCCAGAATCATGGCAATCTCACCGCTGCCGGTCTTGGGGACATTGTCCTTGCCGGAGTTGGACTTCCACTGGGCGACATAGGTGACATCCTTGGTCACGGTGTTGGAGACCTTTGGCGCCCAGTCGCTGAAAGTGTAGCCCCTGCGGGTGGGCTTGCCGTCGAACGCGGGGGTCGCGGTGCCGGACGGCAGGTTGTCATAAACCTGATCCTTGAACGCCTTACCCTTTGCGCCGTCGGTGTAGGTCACGGTGTAGAGTTTCTCCCACTTGGCGGTGTAGGTGACATTCTTTGTCACGGTCTTGGAAACCTCAGGATCCCAACCGCCAAACCGATAGCCCTCACGGGTGGGAGTTACTTTTAAAGCGGGGGTATCGGTGCCGGACAGCAGATTGCCATAAGCCTGATCGGCAAAGACTTCCTCATTATCCACGCCATCGGTGTAGGTCACGGTGTACTTTTCCTCGTCCTCGTCCGCCTTCCCGTTTCCGTTGGCATCAGTCTTCCAGGTGGCAGCATAGGTGGCGTTTTGGGTCACCCTGTCAGCAATTACAGGAGCCCAGCCGCTGAAAACATAGCCTTCCCGGGCGGGAGTGCCATCAAATGCGGGTGTTCCGGCATTCTCCGGCACCACGGTACTCTGATCCTCAAATATCTCCGCGCTATCTACACCGTCGGTATACGTTACAGAATAGCCAGTTTCCTTCGTCTCAGCATCGTAGCCACAGTAATCGCAGACCTTTTTCACGGATCTGGTATAATGTGTACCGCCCTCTGCCTTTACCCATTCGGTTGCGGTTACCGTGTAAGCATTGTCCTTGTAGCCGTCGGTATACTCCGGATGTAACTCATGGCCGAGCATTTCGCCGTTCTCAAAAACGGGAGTGCTATCAAAGGTGACAACGCTTCTTCCGGTGTTGTTCCCGGGCTTTCCGCCGAAGCCGAACCATCTGCTGCAGGTGACTTTATCGCGGTACACCGAGCCATTGATGGAATTATTTCCGGAAATGTGAATGCGGTACTTATAGTTGCCCATGTTGCTGTCGTTGATATTCAGTACATTCTTGATGGCTGCCTCGGATTTGACAGTGCAATTTTTGAAATTCACGGTAATATCACATTTCCCGGCACCGTAGTCCGTGTAGACATTGATCGTTTTTCCGGAAGAATTAAAGGTACAGCCATCAAAGGTCATTTCCGGCGAGCTATATGTCCATACTGCATAATCGCCGTTCGGACAGAAAAAGGTTGTATTTCTGAATGTGGCGGAGGTGTAGCCCCAATAAAAGGTCTTGCCGTTTATTACGCAGTTTTCAACGACGGTCTTATCTGCGCGAATAAAGCCAAGATAATCGGCTGAACCCGATTGCAAGGTCATATTCCGAAATGTGATTGTGCCGGAGCCGTCGAAACTATAATCGCCATTGTATTCCGTCCCAAAATAAGCCGGATCAGGCAACGTTGCACCAATGCCCCATGCGGTTTTATCGGCTCCCTGCCCCACAAATGTGAGGTTTTTTCCTTTTGTATCTGCACCTTTTTTGTAAAGCGTGAATTCCCTTCCCCAAGTACGATGGTATCACCGCTTGCAGCGGCATTTACCGCCTCCTCCAATGTCGGGTATCCGGTTTCCCCAATCCATGCAACGGAAGGCGCGGCCGAGGGCGCAGCCGCGGGCGCGGCGG
>ULWQ01044557.1_pt1 | contig 14544 bp, 10 predicted proteins | sample 1960491 | NCBI WGS metagenome assembly ULWQ01 (sample SAMEA4835816, study PRJEB28245) | human gut metagenome | biome: gut microbiome; material: fecal sample | place: Denmark | collected 2008
CTGTTTTTTATATATTATAATAGTATTATTTATGCCCTCGCTGCGAAAACGCAGGTGAATATACCGCAGCTTTCATTCGCCGCCGCGTGTCCGCCGTATTTTTCGGCGGTATCTTCGAGAATCTTCAATCCGTAGCCGTGGTCGCCCTCTCTGTTCTTTTTCTTCTCTTCGTAGTCGGGTGCGACTGCGTTCTCGCTGCTGATATATAACATTCCGTCGTTTTTGTCGACAAAGCTTCTTATTTTTATATATCTGTTCTCTTCGAGAGCTTTTGCCGCATTTATAGCGTTGTCGAATATATTGACATACGCTTTGCAGATATCTATCTCTTCGATGTTCAGCTTCTCCGGCACATTGAGATCAAAGTCATAGGCTATGCTGTTTTTTCTGCATTCGTTCGCCTTGTTCGAAGAGATGGCATTGACGAGCGCGTTTTGGCAGAATTTCTCTATCTTTATCTCCGCCACCTCGTCGCGCAGCTGATAGAGCATCTTCTTCGCCGCCGCGCGATCCGCCTCGCTCCCGCTCTCAACTATCTCGCAGGCGGTCTCGATTATATTCGCGAGGTCGTGGCGAAGCTTGCGCGCCTCGTGGCTGTTCTGTTCAACATTCCTGTAATATTCAAGGTTCAGCGAGTTCTGATAGTCCTTCGCCTTCAGCTCCTCGCGCAGCCGCTCGTTCTGGGACGAACGGAGCATGACATATATCAGCACCGCATCGCACAAAAGGCACAGGCACGCCGCTATCGAGAGCAGGATCATCGGCCCGCGGGTCGGGTCGCTGAATATGGTCAGCGGTCTGTCGCCCGTGAACCAGCCGTCGCGTGAGATGACCACCATGGCGGCATAGAGCACGATTATCTGACTCAGCGGAAAGCAGATAAAAGCCACCATCTGACCGCCGGGTATTTTAAGAGCCGACTGCCTCTTGTGCCTGATATACACAAACGCCGCAAACGCCGCGGCGAGGCAGAATATATACGGCGTGTCAACTGTCGCCGCGTTCTGCGGGTCGGTGCCGATACCGACCGCGACGGCTATATTTACCGTCACCGCGCCGACTATCGACGCTATGGCGAAGATCATTATTGAGACGAATATCCTTGTGCGCAGCTTGTCTTTGAAAAACAGCAGCGCCGCAATGAAAAACCAGACTATGCCGGCAACAGCCGTCACCGACGGCGCGATGACCTGAACGAACCTCTGCGAAAGGGCGAGCGCCACAAACGGTATGCACGCGCCGAAGAACACGGCATATTTGTTGAACCTCGGCTTGAGTGAGGCGCACAGCGTCACTATCTGGAGCACTGCCGCCGCTCCGTTGAACACGCACCATATTACAGTATCAAACATCTTTTCCCCTCTTACTCCCTCTTCGCAGGCTTTATGCCCTCGCTGCGAAAACGCAGGTGAATATACCGCCGCTTTGATTCGCCGCCGCGTGTCCGCCGTATTTTTCGGCGGTATCTTCAAGAATTTTTAATCCGTAGCCGTGGTCGCCCGTCCGCTTCTTTTTCTTCTCTTCGTAGTCGGGCGCGACGGCGTTCTCGCTGCTGATATATAACATTCCGTCGTTTTCGTCGACGAAGCTTCTTATTTTTATATATCTGTTCTCTTCGAGAGCTTTTGCCGCATTTATCGCATTGTCGAATATATTGACATATGCCTTGCAGATATCGACATCCTCGATATTCACAAACCTCGGCACATTGAGGTCGAAATCATAGGCAATATCATTCTTCCTGCACTCGTTCGCCTTGTTCGAGGCGATAACATTGACAAGAGTATTGAGACAGAATTTTTCTATTTTTATATCCGCAACCTCTGTTCTGAGCTGATCGAGCATCCGCTCGGCCGCTTCGCGGTCGACTTCGTTTGAGCTGTGGACGACTTCATATGCCGTCTGAATTATGTTCGCGAGGTCGTGGCGTATCTTTCTTACTTCATTGCTGCTGTTTTCGACATTTTTATAATATTCGAGATTCAGCGCATTCTGGTAGTCTTTTATTCTCAAATCCTCGCGCAGCTTCTCGTTCTGCGACGAGCGCACCATGATATAGAGCAAAACAGCATCGGAGATTATGCAGAGAACCGCCGCGACGCAGAGCATTATCATCGGGGCGCGGGTCGGATCCTCAAGAAACGGCAGCCCGGTGTTCTTGTCCCTGAACCAGCCGTAATATGAGATTATCATCATCGCCGCCGCCATGACTATGACCTGGCTCAGCGGGAAGAAGATAAACGTCGCCATCTGCCCGCTCGGGAGAATCATATTTTTGTGCTTCTTCATTCTAAGATAGGTAAAGCCGCCGAAGAGCACTATCAGCCCCACTGTGTTCGGCAGGGAGACTATATAAGTCATTATGTCGTCATAGGGATTGAGCCCGCAGGCGATACATCCGGTTATCAGCAGAGCCGAGACGAGATATGTAAACGACATCAGAACTATCGAGACGAAGAGCCGGGTTCTGAGTTTGTCTTTGAAATAGGCTATTGCTGAAATGAAATAATATGCAAACGCCGGAATCTTAAAAAACACCGACGGCACATCGTAGAAATAATGCTGGGCGAGCGCAATTGCCGAGAACGGTATGAGCGTCAAGAAAAAGACCGCGTAGCGGTTGAAGCGCGGGGTGAGGTTCATGCACAGAAAGGCCACCACGAGCGCTATCGAAAGAAAGTTGAACACATACCAGAACGCATCAAAAAATGTCATTTGACCAAAGCTCCCTTAAAAAGCACATACCTGTCCACCGACTCGTTTTTCTTGGAGCGGCTTATCGGAATTATCTTCCCGTTCATCATGATAAACTGCGTCGCAGTATATCTCGCGATATATTTTAAATTCACAAGATAGCTCTTGTGGCAGCGGACGAAGCCCGCTTCGAGCTGCCGCCCCGCCTCGTCGAGCTTGCCCGGCACGGTGACACTGTCCCCGTCAACCGTATGTATCTCCAGATAATTGCGCACGCTGACGATAAAAAGAATCTTGTCGCACCCTATCCTATGGATATTTCCGCGGCGGGTGTATTCAAAATATTCGCGGCTCGGCTTTTGATGCACTCCGGCGCGTTCGCGCTCGATATAGCCGAGGAGCAGCTTCGGGTCGACGGGCTTATAAATATACCCGCAGTCGTCAACGGTCACGAACGCCTTTGAGACGAGATCCTGATTCCCGGAGACGAAAACTATCTTGACCCCGGGGCACAGCGCGCCGACAAACTCGGCGATATCCACGCCGCTCTCGTCGCTGACGGCAATATCGAGAAAGGCGAGGTCGAATTTTCTGTTTGCGTCCTCGGGCGCAAGCTTCTCGGACAGCTCAGCGGAGCTGTGTACGCCGACAAGCTCAATATCGGGATAAGCGTCCGCGATTATTTCGGATATCTGCTTGACCATTGCGGGCTCATCGTCGCATATGAGAATACGCATAGTGAGACCTCCCTTTCTTTATAAAATAAAATATAAAATGTGTTTATATGCGTTTGTATATATCATAGTATACAAAAACGCTCGTCTTTTTTCAAGGACAAAAACTGTTACAGGCAAGAAAATATTTTTTCTCTCCGCCGACCCTTTTCAAAGGGAAATAAATGTTGTATAATTTTGATATATAACTGCTTGATTAGGGGTGTTTGTTTGTCCGGGGACTACTCCAGCCGCAACCGAAGGATGCTCAAAAGGTTCCTGCCTTACTATAAAAAATATTCGGGGCTGTTCGCCCTCGATATGTTCTGCTCCGCGATGACCACCGTATGCGAGATAGCTCTCCCGCTGATAGTGCGGCGGATAACCGACCGCGCGGCGCATGATATTCACGACCTGACGGCGGAGCTGATAATAAAAATCGTCGGCTTCTACATTCTACTGCGAATAATCGACACCGCCGCGAGCTACTACACGGCGTCGGGCGGGCATATCATGGGCGCGAGAATTGAAACGGATATGCGAAACGACCTGTTCTCGCATTTGCAGGATATGTCATATTCATTCTATGACGACACGAAGATAGGCCAGCTCATGTCGAGAATAACAAACGACCTGTTTGACATAACCGAGCTCGCCCATCACGGTCCGGAGAACGTCCTGATGACCGTGATAAAAATAGTCGCGGGATTCATCATGTTCGCGTCGATGAACATATGGCTTGCGATAATAGTCTTTTCGCTCATGCCTCTTATGATGCTTCTGACTTCGCACAGCCGCCGCAAGATGCGCGCCGCGTTCAAACAGCAGAGACGCGAGATAGGCGAGATAAACGCGCGGACGGAGGATTCATTGCTCGGCATAAGAGTTGTCAAGAGCTTTGCCAACGAGGACATTGAGCGCGAAAAGTTCAACGAGGGCTCTCGCCGCTTCTTCAAATCGAAGAAAAACGGCTACAGATACATGGCGAGCTTCCACTGCACTGTAAGGCTCTGCGACGGACTGATGTACATAGCAATAGTCGGCGTGGGCGCAGTGTTCATGATGAAAGGCAAAACTACCGTCGGCGACTTCTCGGCGAGCCTGCTCATGGTCAGCACCCTGCTCGCGGCGATACGCACAATGGTCGAATTCAGCGAGCAGTTCAACCGCGGCATGACGGGCATCGAGCGCTTCACTGAAATAATGGACGAAGTCAGCGACATAAAAGACAGTCCGGACGCAAAGCCCATAAGCGGCGTCAAGGGCGATATCGAATTCAAAAACGTTACATTTTCATACAAGGGCACGGACAAGAAAATTCTTTCCGATTTCTCCCTGCATATAGCTCCGGGCGAGAATGTTGCCCTCGTCGGTCCGTCCGGCGGCGGCAAGACTACGCTGTGCAATCTTATTCCCCGCTTCTACGATGTGGATTCGGGCAGCATACTGCTCGACGGAAAAGATATCCGCGACATAACTTTAGCTTCGCTGCGCTCGAATATAGGCACGGTTCAGCAGGATGTCTACATGTTCTCCGGCACGGTCAGGGACAACATAGCCTACGGATGCCCGGGAGCTGAAAAAGAAGATATAATAGCCGCGGCGAAGCGAGCCGGGGCACACGAATTTATAGAAGAGCTGCCAGAGGGCTACGACACATATGTCGGCGAGCGCGGGGTCAAGCTCTCCGGCGGGCAGAAGCAGCGCATTTCAATCGCGCGCCTGTTTTTGAAAAACCCTCCGATAGTCATTCTCGACGAGGCGACGAGCGCGCTCGACAACGAGAGCGAACGCCTTGTTCAGCAGTCGCTCGAAGAGCTTGCAAAGGGGCGCACGGTCATAACCATTGCCCACAGGCTCACGACGATAAGAAACGCGGCGGAGATAGTCGTGCTGACAGAGGACGGCATCGCCGAGCAGGGCAGCCACCGCGAGCTCATGGCAAAGGGCGGCATATACAGCGAGCTCTACAGCATGTATTCAATTGACTGATTTTTCCGAAAGGACGGATATAAAAATGCTTAAAAACATTTCACCCATTATCTCCCCCGAGCTTCTCAAGATCCTCATGGAGATGGGACACAGCGACGAGATAGTTATCGGCGACGGCAACTTCCCCGCGGCGAGCATAGCTCAGCGCCTTGTGCGCCTCGACGGTCACGGAGTGCCCGAGGTTCTCGACGCGGTTTTGAAGCTCATGCCCCTCGACACCTATGTTGACGCTCCCGTTGCGCTCATGGACAACAACGGCGACGGAGACCGCCCGGCAGTCTGGGACAAATACGAAGAGATAGTCAAAGCGAACGAGGGCGACAAGAACTTTGAGCTCATGGAGCGCTTTGCTTTCTATGACAGAGCGAGAAAGGCTTACGCCGTCATAGCGACGGGCGAGACCGCCGTATACGCAAACATCATCCTCAAAAAGGGCGTTGTAAAATAACTCGGAGGACTCTGCATCAATGGAAAAAAGAGTTTTAGCGTTCGACTTCGGCGCGTCGAGCGGACGCGCGATAATCGGACATTTTGACGGAGAGAACATCCGCCTCGAAGAAGTCCACCGCTTCTCGAACGATCCCGTGAGCGTGAACGGCACGCTCTATTGGGATGTTCTGCGCCTGTTTTTCGAGATAAAGCAGGGACTGACAAAGGCGAAGCTCGCCGGCGGGTTCGACAGCATCGGCATCGACACCTGGGGCGTTGACTTCGGGCTGCTCGATGAGTTCGGCTGCCTGCTCGAAAATCCCGTGCATTACCGCGACGCGCGCACGAAGGGCATGATAGACGAGGTTTTCAAGACCGTGCCCCGCGAGGAGCTCTATTCCCGCACGGGCATTCAGTTCATGGAGCTCAACACGCTCTTCCAGCTCTGCTCGCTCAAAAAATACCGTCCGCACATTCTCGACAGGGCGGATAAGCTGCTGTTCATGCCCGACCTTTTCGCCTATATGCTCACGGGCAAAAAGCAGACCGAATATTCCATTGCCACGACCTCGCAGATGGTAGATATAGAGACAAAAGATTGGGCTTACGATATTTTGGACCGCCTCGGCATCCCGTCGGGGATCCTCACGCCAATAGTACCGTCGGGTACCGAGAACGGAATGCTCAGCGCGGAGATATGCGAAGAGCTGGGGCTCGACCCCGTCAAAGTCGTCAGCGTATGCGGACACGACACGCAGTCGGCGATAACCGCAGTCCCCTCTCAGCTCGACAGCTTCGCGTTTTTGAGCAGCGGCACATGGTCGCTCTTCGGCACGGAAATACCCGAGCCTATTGTTAATAATACCTCGCTCTCGATAAACATCACCAACGAGGGCGGCTACGGCGGCATGACCGGACTGCTCAAGAATATAATCGGACTGTGGCTCATTCAGGAGAGCCGCAGGCAGTGGAAGCGCGAGGGCGAAGACTACAGCTACGCCGATCTCGAGCGCATGGCGCTCTCGGCGGAGCCGTTCAAGTGCTTCATCGACCCCGACTCCCCCGAGTTCACGCCGCCCGGAGATATACCCGGCCGCGTGCGCGAATTCTGCCGCAAAACGGGTCAGTATGTCCCGCAGACAGTCGGCGAGATAATGCGCTGCATCTATGAGAGCCTCGCGATGAAATACCGCAGCACGTTCTCGATGATAAAAGAATGCACCGGCAGGGACTATCCTGATATACATGTTATCGGCGGCGGCACGAAAGACACCCTGCTCTGCCAGATGACCGCGAACGCCTGCAATGTCCCCGTGAAGGCGGGTCCGATAGAGGCGACCGTGCTCGGCAACATCGCCGTTCAGCTTCTGAGCTCCGGCGACATTCCGGATATCAAAAAGGCGAGGGAGATAATCTCGCGCAGCGAAGCATTACGCGAATATGCTCCGTGCGACACCGACAAATGGGCGGGCGCATACGAGAGCTTTTTGAAAATTCACAAATAAGTGTTGCGCCCGGTAGTGGCAGCACAACATCGAAAGGATGACTGAAAAATGGCAAAAGCAAAGCTTGGAATCAGACCCATCATTGACGGCCGCTGGGGCGGAGTCAGAGAGAGTCTTGAGGAGAAGACGATGAACATGGCGCTCGCCGCCAAAAAGCTCATCGAAGAAAATGTGTTCTATTCGGACGGCACTCCCTTTGAGTGCATCATCTCCCCCTGCACGATAGGCGGAGCAGCAGAGGCGGCAAAGTGCGCCGACTTCTTCTCGACTCAGAACGTCTGCGCGACCCTCTCCGTCACCCCCTGCTGGTGCTACGGCAGCGAGACGATGGATCTCGATCCCCTGACCGTCAAGGCAGTCTGGGGCTTCAACGGCACCGAGCGCCCCGGCGCGGTCTATCTCGCGGCGGTTCTGGCGGCTCACGCACAGAGAGGTCTGCCCGCATTCTCGATCTACGGCAAGGATGTTCAGGATGTCACCGACAATTCAATTCCCGATGACGTTGCCGAGAAGATTCTCCGCTTCGCACGCTGCGCCGCGGCTGTCGGTCAGCTCAGAGGCAAGTCTTATGTCGGCATAGGCGCTGTCGCAATGGGTATCGCAGGCTCGTTCTGCGACGCCGATTTCTGGCAGGAGTATCTCGGCATCCGCGCCGAGTGGGTCGACATGGTCGAAGTTACCCGCCGCGTCGAGCTCGGTATCTATGACCACGAGGAATATGAGCGCGCGCTCAAGTGGGTCAAAGAAAACTGCCCCGAGGGCTTCGACAAGAACCCCGAAAATATCAGACACACCCCCGAGCAGAAGGAGAAGGAGTGGGAGTTCGTCGTCAAAATGACTCTTATCTGCCGCGACATCATGCTCGGCAACGATAAGCTCAACTCCGTCCGCCCCGTCGGCGCAGAGGCTGAGCACTCGGGTCCGAAGGACGGCTGGCACGAAGAGGCTCTCGGCCGCAACGCCATTCTCGGCGGCTTCCAGGGTCAGCGCCAGTGGACTGATTTCATGCCCAACGGCGACTTCACCGAGGCTATGCTCAACACCACCTTCGACTGGAACGGCAAGAAAGAGCCGCTCACCTTCGCCACCGAGAACGACGGTCTCAACGGTCTGTCGATGCTCCTCGGAAAGCTCGTCACCGGCAGAGCGAGCCTGTTCGCCGATGTTCGTACATACTGGAGCCCCGACGCTGTTGAAAGAGTCTGCGGCATGCGCCCCGAGGGCGTTGCCAAGGACGGCTTCATCCACCTCATCAACTCCGGCGCCGCCGCGCTTGACGCCACCGGCGTCTGCAAGGACAAGGACGGCAACGCAGTCATGAAGGAGTGGTGGAACGTCACCGACGAGGATATCGATGCGATGCTCAAGGCTACCGACTGGTGCCCCGCAGACCTCGGATATTTCAGAGGCGGCGGATACTCCTCGCACTTCAAAACTCAGGCTGTCATGCCCATGACAATGATAAGAGTCAACATCATCAAGGGTCTCGGCCCGGTGCTTCAGATAGCCGAGGGCTACACCGCCACCCTGCCCGATGAGATACACAACAAGCTCGACATGCGCACCGACCCGACCTGGCCGACCACCTGGTTTGCGCCGAGACTCACCGGCAAGGGCGCGTTCAAGGATGTCTACTCCGTCATGGCGAACTGGGGCGCAAACCACGGCGCTATCAGCTACGGTCACATCGGCAAAGACCTCATCACGCTCGCGAGCATGCTCAGAATCCCCGTTGCGATGCACAACGTCGCCGACGAGGACATCTACCGTCCGCACGCATGGTCTGCGTTCGGTACAAAGGACCTCGAGAGTGCAGACTACAGAGCCTGCGCCGCCTACGGTCCGCTGTATAAATAACCGAATTACCCGCCGCCCGGAGAAATCTTCGGGCGGCGAAGTTCATATTGCCGGACACCGTTCTCCGCGAACCGCGAGGTGTGCCGGCTTTTTATTTTCTCTTTGCGATATATCTGTCTCAAACCTACAATTATTCAGAAGATTTTTTGTATATTATTTTAATGGAAAGACTCTTTGCCGTATGATATAATCAAGGTGTGAGGTGAGAAAATGAAACTTTTAAAGAATTTTGCTTTGGCGGCGGCACTTGCCGCGATATGCGTTTTGTGCTCATCGTGTGCAAGCAAGCCGAAGCTCATCGACACTGCGGCAAACAACGAAAAGCTCTCTTATTCCGAGAGCTACACGGAGCTGTCCGAAAAGAGGACGAACAAAACAAAAGCTTGGCGCCGCGGAATGGTCGGCGGGAACGGGCTCGAGGGCTTTATCACAAGCGGCAGCCCGTACTCGGACACGATAATTTATCAAAATATACATTTCATCATGCCGAATATCAACGCCCGCACCTGTCCGGACACATCAAGCGAGCTTGAACAGGTCAAGCAGAGCATCGTTAAATGCGAGGATATCGTTGACAACGCGAGCTATGACGATGTGTATCGCTTTCATCCCGGCGGTCAGCTGAGAATAAACTCCGAGCGGCACCGCATCAAGGATTATATCCGCTACACAGACTACTGGACCGCGCAGGTCGGCGTGAAATACACCGACAAAAACGGCACATGGGAGAGAACTACTTTTACCTCGCTTGCCGACGGCGTCACGGTTACAAAAATCGAAAAATCGAGCAAGAACGCGCCCGTAAATATTACGCTCTCCTACGATGATATCTCGACCATGGCAAACTACTCCGAGGGCGACGAGGTGAATATCAAATATAAAAAGCTCGCCGACGGGGACAAGGCTTATCTTGCCATGGTTGCGCACTATCCCGACTATGAAAAATCCGAGCTCAAAAACGGAGGCTACGCCACGCTCACCTATGTTTTGAATATCGGCGGAACTTTAAGCGTCACGCAAGCGGACGCGCCGAAAGATGAGCAATACGCGGGCGACAGCCAGCCGAAAATGACCGTCAGCGGGGCGGACGAGGTTTATCTTATCACTGTTACGGGCAGAGATTACAATATGGGCGAGCTTTCCGCCTTCGCGTCACAAAGCGGCTGCGCGCTCATCGACTTGCTCTATAACCGGACAACGGACTTTGCGAAAAAATACTCAGCCGAGGGAAAATTCAACTATTCCAATGCACTTGACGCCCATCTTGCGGTATATCAGCCGCAGTTCAACGCAGTCACGCTGACTCTCAAAGACGGCATCTCAGAAAAATCGAACGAAAAGCTGCTGAGAAAGCAGAGGTTCAAGAAAAAGCTCGATCCCGCGCTCAGCCAGCGTTCGTATTATGCAGGCAGATACGCTTATCTGTGTTGCAGCGGATATTCCGCGCCCCGCCTTTACGGTATGTGGACAGGCGAATGGAACACGGGCTGGGGCAGCAAATACACAATGGACGCAAATGTGAACCTGCAAACCTCCTCGATGAACACGGGCAACATCTCCTCGTCCCCGATAGGCTACGCATATTTTATTCTCCGCCAGCTTCCCGACTGGGAGGAAAACGCGCTCGCGACCCACGGATTTACCGACGCCATCCAAGCCCCCGTAAACACCGACGGCGACAAGGCGGTAATAACGGAAACCTGCTATCCGTATCCGTTTCGATACTGGAACGCAGGCTCAAGCTGGATGATCCAGCCGCTCTATGAGACCCTGCAATGCTACGGAGATATCAAAATTCCGCTCAGCGGCGAAATCGACCTTGACAAGCTCAGATCCGTGCTTTCCGTCACCGCGGACGACCTTACGGACGAAGATATTCGCGCGATCGAGGACAGGGGATATCTCCGGCTTGAGCGCGATGTGCTTTTGCCGCTTTTGATTAAATCGGCGAACTACTGGGAGCAGCTTATGACCCCCGAATATTACACCGACTCGAACGGCTCGATTCATTATGAAGCGGGCAAGACGGCGCTTGCGGATGACGAATACTACTGCATCCTGCCGAGCTATTCCCCGGAAAACAATCCGTCGAACTATCCCTCTCCCTCCGACGCAAACGCGGCTATCGACATCGCCGCCTGCCGCGACAATCTGAATATGCTTTTGAGCGTTATAAAAGACACCGCGCCGGAAACCGACACGGCAAAATGGGAATATATGCTCCGAAAGCTCCCGCCGTATCTCTTCGACAAAACCGGCGCGCTCAAGGAGTGGGCGTGCAGCCAATTTGAAGAAAACAACGAGCACAGGCATCTGAGTCACCTCTATTGCGTGTGGCCGCTGTTTGAAACGCAGAACGACGAGCGTCTCAAGTCCGCCTGCATACAGGCGATAAACAACAGAACCTCTGAAAACGAGGCAAGCCACGCGCTTGTTCACCGCTCGCTCATCGCCGCAAGGCTCAAGGACAGAACGAGCCTCACCTCTGCGCTCGTGAAACTTCAGAACCATAAAATAAGATATCCCTCGCTTATGACGAACCACGATTACGATCAACGGAGCTGCTACTGCACCGACTTTGCCATAGGCTATCTCGGAATCGTCAACGAAGCCCTCGTTTTCTCGAACAAAAACGAAATCGAGATTCTTCCGGCTCTGTTTGAATCGGGCTTTGACGAAGGCGAGATAACCGGGATAAAGGCAAGAACCCGTGCGACGGTTGACTCACTCAGGTGGGATTTGCAAAGCAAAGCGGCGCAGGTCACCGTGACCTCCGACATCGACCAAACGATCACCGTTTCATGCGGGCTCTCCGACAAGACGGAGACGCTGACATTCCGCGCCGGAGAAACAAAGACGGTCGATTTTGCGCTGAATTGACCGAATAGGCACAAAAAGCAACATTCCGTCCGGGACCCCGGGCGGAATGTTTTATAGCTTCACGGGGTTTTAATACCTCACTCCCGCTCCCCTTGAATAAACGGAATTGCAGACAGAAGCGAACTCAGCGCAACGGGCAGAGTATACAGCATGAACAGAAGCGTCATCAGATTTGAATATCTGCCGTCGAGCCTCGGGATTCCGCCGTTTGCAATAAAATCGTTGAGCGCCGCCGTTTCAGAGGATGAAAATTTGACGACGGCATAGCCTATGCTCGCCGCGAGCGACGATAAACCGGTACCAATCTTGACAATAAACGTCTGCGCGGAGAAAAACAGCGCGTCCGGTCTGTTTCCGGATATTTTTTCTTCAAGGTCAACGGCTTGTGAGATTATCAGCGTCTGAACGGTCGAAGAGATGCTTACACAGCTTCCGATTATAAGTGTAAGTACGAACATCGCAACTGTCTGCGGAATGTCCGTCATATTTTTAGGATATTTAACATACAGCGCAAATAGCAAAAGATTCGGAAAAATGTTTATCAGATTGACGGCGGCAAAGAGCCTTTTCGTTCCGAATTTTTTAGACAGACTCGGAACTGCTGTCGCCGAGATTACCAGCCCCACAATACTTCCCACTCCGAAAAGTGCCGTATAAATCAGCGACATCTGCGGGTTTTTGCTTGCAAAATAATAGGTCACCAGCGGAGTGAGGATAACACCTGTCATGGCTTTCAGACTGCCCAAAAATCCCGATATACTGATTTTTCTGAGCAACGAATTTGTAATAAAACATCTGAGCTGACCCGAATTTTCGCTGCGCTCGGCAGAAACCCTTTCCACCGAGCCGATTGCAGTAAACTGAAAAAGCACTCCACCGATAATTGAGAACGCGGCAACCGTTATAAGAAAAGCATTTCGCTCATCCACTGCACTTCCGCCGAAAGCTGTCGACAACGCAAAAGCAATCGGCTGAACGGCAAGCGTGCTTATACCGCTCGCCATTCCACCTATCGGACGCAGCGAAAGCAACTTTGTTCTGTCGCCCTCATCCCTTGTGAGCGCTGACGGATACCCGGTTATCGGAATATCGCCGATTGTAAACACAACTTCCCATATTATGTAAAAAACAAACGCAAATAACACTATTAAAATATTTTTAGGCATACTGTTTTCCGCGGAATAAATTCCGTTACTGAAACAGAGAATCGTCAGTATTGCTGTGGGAATTGGCACTGCGATAAGATAGTCCTTTAGTTTATGTTTTCCTCTGCTTATCATCGCTCCGATAAACGGGTCTTTGACGGCGTCAAATATTCTCGCAACACTTAATATCAGACCGACCCATACGGCAGGAATCAGAATCGTGAACTGAAGATAATATGCGAGCACGGATGTAACTGTTCCGTATATGATGTTCTGACCGGAAAGACCCAGAAGATACCGGAACTTTTCTCTTTTCGTGTAAGTTGTTGACATGGTTTACCTCCTTACATACTTTTGGTATGTTTAACGTTAATATATATGGGAGGTGCGAAGCCCTCCCGAATATTTAAAGATTGATATCGCTGTTCATTTTGTCGAGCAGCGGATAGATGTCGGAAATGTCAAGCCCGATGGACTTTGTTATACCGCAAATAAACTCAAACTTTGCTTTCAGCTCTTCGTTGTCAACAGGAAAAACAAGCGGGTTTATCCAAATATTCGCGATAAGCGAAACCGCCTCGGCAGCCTGCTTTGGAAACATGACCGAAAGAGACCCGTCTCTAACGCCCTCTTCGATAACCGGTTCAAAAGCATTAGGTGCTATATCGTTTACGGAGCGCAGAACAAGGTCACTGAGCATCTGCGGCATATTCTGCAAATGCACTCCCAATTTTCTGAACTGCTGTTCCTGCTCATCCGTCAGAGCCGCAGCAAGCATACGCTTGAGCTTCTCTCCGCCCGTAATACCGGTATCGGATTGAATTTTACGCCAACTCGCAGACAGCGTATTTTTTGCAAAAAGCCGTTCTATGACCGCATCAAGGACATCCTGCTTTGAACTGAAATGGTGATATATCGCGCCCTTTGTGAGTCCGCCCAGTTCATCGATGATATCCTGAATCGTTGTGTTGTCGTATCCCTTTTCTATGAATAACCGTTGGGACACATCGAGGATAAGATTTACCGTTTCCTCCGGATATTTATTTCTGCTCATATTTGCTCCTTACATACTTTTGGTATTTATATAATAGCAAACGCAAAAACAAATGTCAACAGGTTATATAAAAATGGGTACTTAAAGCTGTTTGAAGGATAAATGTTAGAAAAAGTGTTAGAAATGCTACCGAAAACTAAAAAGAAAAAAGCCCTTCAAACTCCAAAAGCTTAGAGTTATCAAGGCTTTTAACTTGGCGCGCTGCAAGGGATACAGTCGGCTGCGCCGCCTTGCGTGCTCGGCGACCGCTGCTGCGCGGCAGTACCCGCCTCACA
>ULWQ01026822.1_pt1 | contig 14471 bp, 10 predicted proteins | sample 1960491 | NCBI WGS metagenome assembly ULWQ01 (sample SAMEA4835816, study PRJEB28245) | human gut metagenome | biome: gut microbiome; material: fecal sample | place: Denmark | collected 2008
CTGTGTCCCTGCTTATCTGTAAACACGGTTGTATTGTCGGCTTTGTAGCTTATGTTAAGGTGATTTCCCTCTGTGCCGTCGGTGCCGTATTCGGTGATATTAGTTACCTTGCCGTTTGTGTAAGTGAATTTATGTGTCGGCAGGGATTTCATATAGCTGTCGGACACACCCGAAATTGAAATCAGGTTATAATTATCGTCATATTCAAATCGTGAAATGTGACCGTCATTGAATGAAATTGAAGTAACCTTATCCTTTGCGGTTGTATAAGCAATATCAATCCCAGTGCCATCAGGCTTTGTAATTCTTTTTACAACCTTTTTGCCGTCGGTACTGCTCTTGTATTTTAACTGAACTTCTCTGCCTGAACCGTCTGTGATTTTAGTTAAGTCACCGTCGGTATAGGTATATGTGATAGTATTCTTGTGTTCGTCTTTTTCAGAGAGAAGTTTACCGCCGTTTGCGGTTGAATCGTAAGTTTGTGTTGTTGAACCGTTATCAATGAAAATGTTGTTTTCATCTTTGGTAAGTGTAAGACCTAAGCCGTCTCCATCTTCCCATTTAGCAGTTTCACCCTGAGCAAGTTTAAGGTAATGGTCTGTACCGTCAGCATCGGTATAGATATAGTTGTAGCCTGCTTTGGTAAGGTTTTTGTCAGTCACTTCTCTTACATACTGATTAAATGAGAACTGCCAACCGTAACCGCTTGCAGAACCGTTCTCAAAAGCTGTGTCTTTGTTAATGCTGTTGTATGTTGCAGTAATGCTCAATGGCATTCTTGAGCCTGTTCCCTCATACAAAGTTTGGTTAATCACAAGGTTGCCGAGGTAATCCGATACAGCCGCCTGTGCGTTAGTGCCGACATTGATTGTGTGGTATGAAAGATTACTCTCTGTGCCGGTGAAATCTTTGTAGATAAGCGTTAAGGCAGGTGTTACAGATGAAGGAGAACCTTCATAAATATTAATCTGTTTTGAACCTATCGAATCAAACGCTTCAAGCACAAATCCGTTTGCCGATGTATCAGAATTTGAGTACCACTCTTTATACTGTTTAGTAAGGTCAAATGTGATATATCGGTTATCCTCATATGTTAATGAGTCATAGTCAAGAACCTTTTCATCGTAAGTACAGTTTGTTGAATTATATGTATTCAACTTGTGTGCATTAATTATTACCGGTGAATCATCTTTGCTATCAAATAAAGCATCATGATTTGACACTTCAAACTTATACTTTGCACTAATGATTTCTTCACCGTTACCAAGAGCATACAGCTTAATTGCTCTTCCAATCATCATATTGTCTTTTGAAAGATAGTATGGGCCGTGATTGATTACTGTTCCATTTGAATTTGCCTCGCCATAGTAAAGCTGTGAACCCGTTTTGGTTATAATCTCAGGATCAATCGTAACAGGAAATGCTCTGCCGATTGTATGAATGAAAGCGTAGTCAGCGGTCAGCTTAACCTGAAGATTTGAGCCTTTTTGCTTTATAATCACAATCTTCATCTGAGTGCTTGTACTGCCCTTTGCATCGTACATATACGGTGCTGAAATTGTATATATTTCCTTTCCGTCCTTATTTGAAAGCGTGATTGTTTTATCATCTTTCTGCTTTGCGGTGAGGTTCGGAATTTTATAATTCAATGTAAACTCATTCTGAGCCTTTGCACTTTTGAGAATTATGTTTTCTTTAATGCCGGTTGTAGTAACAAAATATTGCAAGTCAACATCGCTGAAAACATCCTTATACAAAGTTTCTGTTGTTATATTTTTAAGCGTAATAAATTTATCATTACCGCTTGTTTTTTCGTTATTTTTCTTTACATCAGCTTTGCTCTTGCCTGCATTATCGTAACCCCAGCTAATTTTATAGCCATCCGACTGCAGTGAAATCATATTTTTTGACTTAGCTTTATTTGAAAGATTGACCGAAATATCACTGCTTTTGTTTGTATATGAAGAATCACCTGCCTCATCAGGAGATGCAGTCTTATCTTCAGATAAAGTGTTGTTATATTCAACCCATTTGCCCTTGCTGTCCTTGTAGTGGACAGGTTCGTTGTACTGAGCAATCATCTTTGTTCCGTCTTCAAGCAAAAATTCTTTTGAATTTTCCGTTCTTTCATCCGTAAGCTCTTTGACGATTTTGCTCTCTTCGGGATTTTCTCCGACAACATTGTCGAATGATGAATATTGAGTTTCCGCCTTTGGCAGTGTAGCCGCCACGACATCAACAGGCAACGACAAACCAACCGTTGCACACAATGTTATTGAAACTGCCGATAACATTTTCTTTATTTTTCCGTTCATACTCTAGCCTCCTGTTTTTTGATTTGTTGATAAGTTTAATAAAAGTTTCCACTGTGGTTGCTTTTTTAGCTTTAAACTATCCTCCTTTCATTTATAAATTATTTGGTAATTGTTCACTGTTTTCAAGCACTACTTCACTACATTTTGTATGTTATTGTTATTATATATCACATTGTGCAAAGTTGTAAATATATTTTTATGAGTTATTTTATTTTTGTAAATTTCGACAATAAGAAATGCTTGTATTTGTATATATTACCTGTTCCAACTCCTATGCCGCCAAATTTTAGGCATAAAAAAAGAGCCCTATGGCTCAGATGTTAAAAATATTAAATAAGTAATCGTTATTGATTATATTCAATTTTCTGATATACACTTGGTTTTTTAGATTTACAAGAAGGTATCATTTTATTTACTCCATTATGTTTTAAATTTTGCTTGTATTCTAAAGAGGCTCTTTCGAGCCTCCTTACCGCAAATGTTCTACCATATTCCGACTGATACTTTGTCTGAATATAACTTAATATAGTTTTTAACAAATTATATTACTTTTTTGACTTTTGATTTGTTTTTGTAACTTCATCCAAACCTATAAAGTACATACCTTTTCTTTTTTGTTTTTTTAAGTCTGATACTGTCTCTGTAAACAGAATAATCTATTTGTTTTTATATGTCAATACATAGAGGAGTTTAACATACATCACGCTATACATATTATATATAGAGGTGATTATGATTTACAAATATTTTGCCTAAGAACATAACTACTTCTTTTTATGTTTATGAATTGCATATGCAACTGCACCTGTTACGGCGGCACCTGCTACTGCTCCGGCACCGGCAGAAACAACTGAATTATCTGAATTGGCGGCACTTTGAACAGCTTCGGTAGTTGCCTGAACAGCTGTGCTATTTTCAATTGTTGTGTCGGGTACAGTTGTAGGAGCGGTTGTAGGTAACAGCTTAGTGGTCGACGGAACAGTCACTTTGTGTGTAGTAGGCGGTATTGTCGGTTTGTGTGTAGTCGGAGGATCGGTTACTACATTACTGTGTGATGCGTGAGAACTATGTTCAGTTGCTATGTTAGAATGTGAGGCATGTGAAGCGTGAGAATTATGCTCAGTAGCAACATTTGAATGTGAACTGTGACTGCTGTGCGAATCATGTGACGAATGGCTTTTAGCAGATGTGTGTGACACATGAGAACGATGATAAGAAGTTGATGAATGCGAAGAATGTGAACTGTGAGAAGAATGTGCGGCCTGAGCATTTATTCCTGCAATTATGCTTAACAAAATAACCATTGAACCGACTGCGAGTATCTTGTTCCTTGTTATATTACCCTCTTCATCATTGATAAAATTGATTATCTCTTTTTTAACCTTTGGGAACATATCATTTTCCATAAATTTACACCTACCATTTCTCTATTATTGATTTTTCTTTTTCGTTTTGGAGTGCGGAGAAAATTCTATCAAGAATCCCTCTATATATTTTACATCTGTAAGAATTCGGTTCTCTGTTAAATATATTTTTATTTAATGCCAAATTTGTTACAGGGCAAGTTCCGCAATAGGGACTGTAAACGCAATCGTGGCAAGTCGGAAGTGATTCGAGTACACTTGAAATACAAGCAGCTTTACAATTATTGCAATTTATAAGTTCATCATATGTATTGTAATATACATTACCGAGTTTAAAGGAATCGTCTCCCATTTCAGCAAGCATTCTTCCCTCATCACAAGTATATATATTACCGTCATAATAATAAGCAATCTGACCGATACCTGCTCCGCATGGAGAACGCAGCTCCATATAATTCACGGGATAACCGTGCAGGATCTTAGACAAAAAAATTGTTGCATGACCTTCACTGATTTCTGTACCATTCATGTTGAGTTGCAAAATATAATCAAAAGCTTTGTTGTAAAATTCTATAAATTCTTCGGCAGAATATCCGACAATGTTCCAATCTTTATTTGCACAACCAAGAGGAGTAAGCGGTCGGATAAAAATGCTTTTTAAGCCCATTGAAATATACTCATCAACTATTTCTTTATAAAACGGCAGACTGTTGGAGGTCGTAGTTTGAATTGCACCAAACTTTATATCATTAAGTTTTAATTGTCCAATAGATTGTTTTACATCAGAATATGAACCTTTGCCATTGCGATAACATCTGTTCATATTATGCACAAGTTCATTACCGTCAATTGAAGTTGATATGCCTACATTGTATTTCTTAATAAAATCTATAATTTCCTGAGTTATAAGCGTGAGGTTTGTCACAATGTTGTACGTGATAGTTTTTGATTTTTTCTTTAACTCTGTATATTCCACGATATGTTTAATAACAGAAAAATTAGCAAGGGGTTCACCACCTTGAAATTCAAATGAAAGATTATCATTCGGTGAAGTTAATGCTACATCCACGGCTCTTTCTGCAATCTCTTCTGTCATAAATCCGTTAGGTATTTCATTACCGTTTTGAGCTTGACAATACACACATTTTAAATTACAGCTGTTAGTGACAACAAAAATGTGCAATCCGGTTGACGAGAAAAGATAATTTTTACTGTCACGAAAATAAGGTTTTACTTTTTCGGCAAATCCTCTCGGAGAACCATCGTAGCAAAACATATTTTCCTCTGCAGATTTTCCAAAATCTGAATTCATATCGACTTGGTTATTTATCAGAGAGAAGAGTTCTTTTTTATCAGCAAACAAATATCGTCCTAAATCATTTGTAATAAGATATTCATTATTTAATTTTTTAAAATTAAAATAGTTAATCATATTTATATTTTCCTAATGGTATAATATCGTCTTTTGAAAGTCTTACAGTACCTGCGAACATTCCTCCGCATGCGTCTTTTTGACAGCATTTTTCACATCGTTCTGTATATCTGATTTTATAATCACTAATGCTTTTTTCGCAAAGACTTCTGTACATTTTATCAACAGCACAGAGAGGGAAATTGTATAATCCTACATCAATGCCTGCACCAATCAGTAAATCAATTGCTTTCTTTGATGCTCTGAAAGCATCGGGGTAGCTTATCCATACTCTGTTTTTATTTTTTGCCGCATTGCCTGTCATTTCAAGTCCGATAAATTTTACGCACTCAATGCCTAAGAAGTTATCGGTAATGAGTTTAGCTATATCGGTTATGAAGTCTGCGTTCAATCTGCTTACAACTATACGAAGTTCAATTTTCGCCCCGATTGACAGCAAATTCAACAAACCGTTAAATGTTTGAATAAAACTTCCTTTAGCCTGAGTAATGCTGTCGTGAGTTTCACTGTTATACCCATGGATAGGTATGCCTAATTTAAGAGCATGAGGACAAGTTTGTTTGAATAAATTCAAGTATTCTTTATTGCTAAAAATTCTGCCATTTGTGAGTAACAAATACGAAGTATTCGGCAAATTATCTTTAAGAAAAGAAAGTAAATCAAAAATACTTTTTCCTATCAAAAACGGTTCTCCACCCGTAATTGTTATGTGACACACATCATTCGGAAAATATTTTGCTATTCTTATCAGTTCATCACCGTAATAATTCTCGCCGTTTCTTCGTATAGATTCAGCAGTCGGACACATAACGCAATCTGAATTACATCTGTTTGTTACAAGTATTGCATTATCAAGTGAAGCATTATTAAAGTATTTATAGGCATTACCTCTGCTGTCAACCTGAAAAACATCATAATCGGCACACAAACTAAATCTTTGTGTTTCTTCTTCTGACAGATTTAGAGTAATGTTTTCAGGGTAAATGATAATACTTCTATTGCTCAAAAGTCCCGTATTCAATTCTTTTTTCAACAAATAATCTTTTACTCTATCACTCTTAGCAAATGAAAATATTCTTGGCTTTCCGTCATAGTCTTTAATTTTTATAATCAATTTAACATTACTCCCACAATGATATATGTTACTATTCCAAGAGAAATAAATATAGCAAACGGAATTTTTCGTACTATTTTAACCGTTTTGCTTCCATATTTTGACTTTTCCCATCGGTGAATACTTTCACATTCGCTTTCGGATATTCTATCGCTTACGTTTTCATGTGACATATCAGGCAGACCTTTCACTCTTGAATTCAAAAACAGCATTGAAGTTTCCGTAGAAATAATCATACCCGCTTTAACATCAGAAGTATTTATATATTCATAGTTGTACTCACTGATAAAAAGTTTCATAAGCATAACTATAAATACAAGTCCGAAATTAACAAAATACATAGTTCCAAACGATTGTCTAAGGCACATAAATATAATTGCCAACACCAATGCTATCGGCAAAATTATTCTTTTATCAAGATGCTTTAATGAATTCAGCAAAATAACAAAAGATATATTTATTGCTAACAGTACAAATATGTAATGTATGAAGAACTCAGCAAAAAAGTATAAAAGTATGTTGTCAATTGCTATTATGCAACAAACGGATGTTATATAATTTAATGCAAACGACTTCATACCGGATTTAATTTTAGCTTTATCGGCGATTTTTTTCTGTTTAATACCGCAATATATAGAGTCAAAAATGAGGAATATATAACTGTATGCAAAAGCAAGTGCAATTGCAAAAATTATAGAAAAATTCAGAAAATTAAATTTAGAGTATAATTCTACAGGTGTTAAAAGTGAAAGTACAATCAGAAATTTACAATCGCCTGCTGCCCAAATATGTGCAATGTATAAGATAACAGATATTATCAGAGAGGTTAAAATACTAATCACAGAATCAAGTAGTGTTTCAGCTCCAAAAAGCAGAAACTGCAAAACGAGCAAGACAATTCCGAGCAAAGAAAACGGCAACAGATAAAGATTTTTCACATATCCGAATTTTATATCAGTATACGACGAGCCTATACATAAAATAATAATGAAAACAACTTTTAATACACTCAAAATGTTCATTTATATCACATTCATTAGATCAATAATATAGTTTGAAAATTCACAGGCAGTTAAATTTATGTCCGCTTTTGAGGCTAACATTCTGCAAATTATTTTGTTGTCGCATTTTTCAGAAATAATTTCTGCAATGTCATAAAAGTCATCGATGGCTTTTTTAATGCACTTTTGATCATATAAATTCAAGTCAAATTCAATTGTTTTCATTGTTTTCAAACCAATCTGTAAGGATTTCATCAGCATTAAAATCGGTTGTTTGCGGCTTAGGTTCTTCATCATCAATTATTGTAGATGCCATAGCTCGTGCAACCATAATTTTTCGGATATCAGCAGTTTCCAAATACACCTTATGTCGCATTGTTTGAAAGATCATTTCGTTGTCAAATTCTTTTTCTGACACGATATTTCCCTCTTTCATGACAAAATCAACGATATATTCATTTTCAGTTTGACTAAGATGTATATATGCCTTGTCGGTAAAGTTAAATGCAGCCTTTAACAAAGCATCTTTACTATATAAATTTCGATTATATTTTAACAACATAAAATACCTTCTTTACTTATCTTCTACATTATTCTATCATATTTTTAAGATTTGCTCAATTAAAAACTGTTCTAATTTTTCACATATTATTTTATGCATTTTGCTAAAAAGTCTTCTAAACCTTGATATAATTTAGGTTTAGATGGTTCTTAGCGTTGTCAAATTCGCCGAAGAATAATGTAAAGATACGGAAAGACACATAACATCCCGTCAGGTATGTTGAGAGCTCAGAGAACATCATACGGAAATTGTGGCTCATCATACATCAAAGTCCGATACCAGCAAATTGACGATCTTTTCCAAACCCTTGATTTTCTGAATCTCGTTGAGAAACAGATAGGTCTTTCCATCAAGCGATATGTGTTCTTTCAGTTCTGCATATATATATAGGTTTATAAACCATTATGACTGCATCCATCTATAGATAATATACCGCAATTACTGTCATTAGTAAATTATCTGCGATTATAACCGCAAAACATTTTGATAATTTATTCTATTACGATTGCTCATTATAAAAGGGGTGAGTTTTGAACTTTATAATAAATGGAGCATTTAAAGATGATACAAGTAATCCATCATCACTCCCCCTCTCTATTCTGCCGTCCTCATCAGTCATTCTTGTAACACGAAAAATAAGTTTACAGGAATTTTAGGCAAAAAAAAAGGAGGCTCTTTCGAGCCTCCTTTCAGCAAATATTCTACCCTATCTTGTTATAGAAAGCATCTTAGTAAGTTAATTGATGTTATATATTTTTGCATAATATGCCTTAACTAAAGCGTCTATTATATTAATGATTAAGCAGACAGCACCAATATATTCAGTTAGTGCAATCAAATCATTAAATATCACAGAACTTATAACACCATTTTGACCTAAGAGGCTAATAACAGGTTTTATAGCGATGGTAAGAGCAACTGCTATCATTCCTGCAGGGAACGGTTTTCCATTGTAAACTATTTCCTCGATTTTCGGCAACTTTTTCTCAAACAAATACTTTACATAGATAAAATAACAAAGAACATATATTGCAATCTTAAATATAACATATATCACATTAAATGCCGTAATCTTAAACTCAATAAAACATGAAAGTAAAAGCATGGTAATTGAAACATAAAAGAATGTCACTCCCCTGTTTAGTATCACACTCCATTTAGTTTTATAGTGATAGATAAATACGGTTACAATTGACATAATGCAAGACAAAATTCCTGCAGTAATAAGAAATGGTACTACACGATCATCAAAAACCGAGAAACCTTCAAATGGGTTAACTTGCATCATAAATATCTGAAAGGTTATAATTAATACCATTAAAAAGTTGTATGCAAAATAGCTTAACATTTTAAATATTAAGTCAGGAATTCGCATTGATAAATATCTGAGATTCACAAATGTTTTAATTTTGCTATAGCTATATGTTTTAATATCAATATTCATAATCATCTATGCTACCTTTTAATACCAAGATTTTATATGTTCTCTTCCTGTTTTTCCGTTCCATTCAATTCCATCAACCAGTAAGGAAACTCTTTCGAGCCTCCTTACCGCAAACGTTCTACCACATTTTAGTATTGTAAAAAAATGATTTGTTGTAAATTTATTGTGACAAATTATTTACAAATTATAATTTTGTGATTATCAGCAGTTACAACATAGTTACTAAAGTTATTAATACAAGTATAGTAATGATAATCTTTCTCGTTCAATGTTGGGATAGAATCAGCTACTATGCTAAAATGAGAATTTTTATTATCGCTCACATTCATTTCACCAAAATTATTGGAACTGATAATAACATAAAAATCATTTGTATCAAGATATCTTCTCACCAATACTCTGCATTCCTTAGTATCTATATCAGCTAACATATGCGTCGGATTATTTGGAGCGAATTGATAACCTTTGTCTGTTTTAGAGTAATAATACACCCTATTATTGCCCACGCACATTACTGAATTTTCACCCTCAATAACGGCATTTAAATTATCATTTTTATTAAAAGCAGTGAATATTTCCTCAACGGAATTATAATATACATTTGAATGCACGGGAAAAGGTACATTACATGCTAAATAAAAACACAATTCAGCTACTATAAATGCACTAATAATCAAAGTAGGGACTTTATGCTTAATTTTTAGTTTGATAATTATGCAAGCAACAATCAAGTATAATAAAACAATTCCTACGATAACAAATATTAATATTGTAGAAACCACAAACATCATCCTCCTAATGCAGGTATTAAAACTTTAAACACAAAACCTGCACCAACAATGCTGGGTATCGATGATGCAGCATACATCAGCATACTACTAGTAACAGAATTAGAACTACCTCCCAAATATACAGTTGTACCAGTCGAATTATCCCATTTCGTAAAACCAACTTCTGTTTCTGTCACAAAATTATTGCATTTTTTGTAGGAAATATACATTGAGATATCACCGTTAATTTTAGCATAACTGAAACCAACACCATCACTACCAAAACTCATACTTATATCAAGAGATAACGACTTAACGCCAAAGGTGTGTGTTATGCCAGAGTTCCTATTACCATAGTTATCACTATAGCTATACAAATCTTGATTATAGTATACTGTAGGCGAACCCAATGAATATGTATGAGTCGATATATTGGTGGTAGTTTTTTCCCCGCATCTAAAATTCACTGGTGCATAGTCAGAATTAATCAGTTTAGTTTCACTGGTATGTGATACAGATGTAGAACTATTTGAACCCATCCATGGGCAAATCGCAGCCATTGCTGTTAACGCACTTTTAACTACAGTTGCAGCAATATCCGAAAACCAACTATTACCATTTGTATCAGAATGACTTACAGGATTATTACCGCAATATAAATGCATATTAGCATCTAAAATGCTATTACCCGGTTGGAAATAACCATCTGCATTGATGAATCTGTGAGTTACAGGGTCGTAGTATCGGCTCATTAGGTAGTAGAAACCTGATTCTGTATCGTAGTAATAACCTCTGTAGCGGAATGGATTAAGGTTGCCGACATGTGTTGCACTTATGATTGCGTTTCCGTTTTCGTCTGTTACTGACAGCACATTGCCCCAGGAATCATATTTGTATTGTGCTCTGAGTACGCCGTCACCATTGTATATTCCAACTATATCACCACGAGAGTTATGTGTACAATAGTAAGACATCATAGCGCTGTTATCAGACAATGTGTATCTTATGTTATATAAAATACCGTTTGAATCGTATGAATACCAGAACTTTGCTTCTCCTCTTGTTTCATAAAGGAGTTTACCATTAAGGTACTCGTATGTATACTTTACACCGTCTACAGTTTTGCTTACACGAACACTGTTGCTGTCATAGCTGTAAGATACATTAGTTGTTCCTTTAGTAAAAGTATCAAGTTCTCTGCCATTTTTCCATATCATTTCAATCCCATCACGGTATGTCAGTGGATTGCCTATTGCATCATATGTGATTACCTGACCGTTGTATGCAGTCAGCTTGTCCGTCCAGTTTGTATCGCCATAGGTATAGCTGTTATTTGTTGTGCTTATGGGAACGCCGTTTGAATTAGTGTTACGGACAACCTCTGAAATGATATTTCCTGCATTATCATAGGTGTAGTTGTAAATCTTTCTGCTTTCAAAATCACTTACATAGATAAGTTGATTCATTGCATCATATTCATAGTTATATAGTGTTTTAAGTTTATCTCCATCTTTCCTGTAAATATCAGTAATATTGCCGAGAGTATCATACGAATATTCATAGGTTACACCGCCTATTGTTTCTGTTTCGAGCAGATTTGTGGTGTAGTTGCCGTCCTCGCGAGCACTGTCATAATATGTGTATGAAGTATCAATAGGTGAATTTGTATCAACAGATACTTTTGTCAAGCGGTTTAAGCCGTCATATGTATAATTGGCAATATATCCTGCTGTCATTTTGTACTTAGTCAGCAAATTGTCTTTGCCGTAAGTATAATTATTGGTTATTGTTGCATTTGGTGTTTTATTAATCAGCTTCGTAATGTTGTTATTCAAATCATAACCGTACTCAGTTGAATACAAAAACTTCTTATTACTCTCAGCAGTGGTACTGTTGGCTGTTGTGCGCACAAGTCTGCCTGTGGTGTCAAATACGGAATTGTACTGTATATCATTTATACTGTCAACTGATCTTGTAATGTTGCCGTTGCAATCAGTATAAAAATTAAATGCAGTATTTCCGTTGTATTTTATTGACTTTGTGTTTCCAAAGACATCATAACCGTATGAAATTTTCTGCCCCGTACCATATGTCAGTGTATTGAGTGCACCGTTATTTGAATTGTAGGTGTACTTTGCCAAAGACTGTGAGCCAACCCTTGAATCTGTTTCGTTACCGTATTGGTCATATTCAATATTGTAGCTTGTTCCATTATGGTCGATTGATTTCAGATATTTTGAATCTGATGAATAGTTATAGCCTATTGAATATGTTTTGTCTTCATCTTCATCAGTCTTTGAGATGCCTGTCAGCTGGTCGGTTTTACTGTTATATGTGTATGATGTCTTACCACTATCATCAGTTACACTTGTGAGCGTGCCTGTTTTGCCGTTATAGCTGTATGATGCGGTATTTCCGTCAGTATCCTTTGTGGTCGCGAGCAGTCCGTTATCATCATAAGTTACTTCGGTTTTGAGGCTTTTTACAAGGCGTTAGAGATTTTGTTCAGCTATCGTAGTAATAACCACGATAGCTGAACAGGCAGAATGTAGAAAAGTCAAAATAATATAGACCCACAAAAAATAATGTAATTATTATAATGTTTTTATCATTTTTTCAATAGAGTTTTTTACAAGCTTTTTATCAAGATTTGTTTGAATTAATAAGGAAAGATTTTTAGCAATAAAAATATCATTAGCGTATTTTTTTAAATCTTTTAATGTGATCTTTTCATATTTTTCTTTTCTTTTTATTGGCTCAGATATTACTGATGGATATAATACAAAATCACATAAAACATAATTGCTATTAAGCTCGTTAGAGTTGTCCAAATCAAATAATTGATTTTTTGTAAAAAAGTTGATGGATGTCAAATAATCATTTGTTGAAATTTCTTTTCTAAAATCTACAAGCGATTTAAAGAAATGGTGCAGACTTTCAATAAAGTCAGAATTATTTACACCGAAAGAAATTGACAGTCGGCGAAATCCACAATAGCATGTTAAATTAGTATAGATATCATCTGTAAAATTATAATTTTCTCTTAAAATCATTGACAGCAGACTTCCGCAACCTTCACCAAGTATACTTGAAAGAAGTCTTACAGTTTCATAGTTATAATCTTTATTAATATCAAAAAAGATTGTTATATCACTAATATCTGTATCATTAGAGATTAGTGAATACCTGTTACTGATATTTCTTTTTTCAAAATGCAGTGGATAACAGATAATTGTTTCGGCGAGTTTTCCAGAAGAATTAATTTGGGAAAGAATATTTTGAACTGTCAAAAAATCCTCGTCCGAATAATTACCAGTGATAGCTACACAAGAATTGTTGCTGCAAAAATATTTATCTTTCCAAGAGTTAATATCTTTTAAAGATATTGATTGTACAGATTCAATCGTACCCATAATAGTTTTTTCGTATTTGGTATCTTTAAAGTAGTAACTATCAATCCAATTATCAAATGTTTGATAATCATTTTCAATTTGCTTGTAAACAACTTCTTTTTCAATTTTAACTATATCATCAGTCCAGTCAAATTTATTTAGGCATTTTGTGATAAGTTTAAATGCTTTAATAAATGAGTCGGGTGTTACGGTGATTGAAAAGCTAACATAATCGTGAAATGTTTTTGCTGCAATTTCTGCTCCCATGCACTGCATTTCATAATACAATTGTTTCTGAGGCAAATTATCCCATTGCCTAAAAAACAAATGCTCAATCAGATGCGTAATTCCGTTATTGATTTGATCTTCATATAATGAACCAACTTTGAAATTAACGCTGATAGTAACACTATGAACATTATCAAGTTTCTGTGATATAAAAGTTATTCCGTTTTTTAATTTAACTAATTTCTTTTCCATATTTTAACCAAAAGCCTTACTGGCACTATCCCAAAGCAATGCAATAGTAGGTACAAGTGCAACATCATCCGCAACTCCAGCACCGGTAACATCATTACCTACTAAATATATAACTGCAACCGCACAAGCTAAACATATACCAAAATTACCCATGCGCTCTTCAAATGGTGTTTCAGTTAAATGTTTTACTCCGTTGCCTTTAGGAACCCTACTATGTTCCTCGCCGTTGGGATGAGCAACATTACGTTCGCGATCGCCGGATTTTTGCCTGTTTTCTGACCCTTTTTTAGAGTCTTTTCTTGTTGTCCAGTTACTATCTCCTTTTGTATTTTTATTATTTTTAGAAGATTCAACATAATACTTGTTAGATTCAACATAATACTTGTTCCCAGAATTTGGACCGTTAGATTTGCAATTATTACAATATCCAGGAGCTCCTGGTACTGCTTCAACAACTTTCCAAGTAGAACCAATATATGTCCCTGCCGATGTGTAATTAGGAACTTTGCAGGTACCTAATGGATCAACATTGAGAACCGGGTTATTAGCACAATATGCAAAAGTATTAGCATCTAAAATGCTTCCGCCTGACTGGAA
>ULWQ01048036.1_pt1 | contig 14367 bp, 9 predicted proteins | sample 1960491 | NCBI WGS metagenome assembly ULWQ01 (sample SAMEA4835816, study PRJEB28245) | human gut metagenome | biome: gut microbiome; material: fecal sample | place: Denmark | collected 2008
CTCCTGCACGGCAATTTGGCGGCACTCCCGGCACATCTGCTCTTCGGCGGTGCGCTGACGCTCGCGGAAATGCGGACGGGGAATCTGCTTGTTCCGATGGTAATGCACGCTGTTTACAATGCATCCGCGCTCTTCTGGCGCGGCATGTCCGCTGGGTGGCTGATTTTTTGCGGCGCAGCGGTGCTGGCGCTGGGAATCTGGGCGCTGATGACCTTGCCGCGCACGGCAAAAATGCGGATGAAGCGCGGTCACATCATGCTGTCGGCGGCGATTCTGCTGCTGATGGCGGTGCAGTATCTGCTGGGATGACTGCATGATGCGGTATTGTGCGCTATTTCCGTGCGAATTTAATTCATGCAGAGGGTTTCGCCTCTGCGGAGGCGACCAAAGGGCTTTCCGATCGCCCTTTGGAAACCTTCGGGTGCACACTCCTGTTTATTGGTTTTTATCGGAAGTTTTTTAGTTTGTGTACTGTTAGTATACCAAATAAAAACAACTGACATAATAGCCAAGTAACTTCCGGAGGGCGCCGAAGCAGTCCAGAGGGCGAGCGGAAAGCCCTCTGGTCGCGCCCGCAGGCGCGAAATCCCTGCAACATCAAAAACACCGTATATTAGGAAGAACTACCGCCACAAGGCGAATCCCCCTCGCGCGCATCAGCGCGAATGATACCCCCACCGGGAGGTGACTTGCGATGATTCTGCTCTCCTTGCAGGGCATTCAGAAAAGTTTCGGTACGAATGAAGTCCTCCGCGACGCATCCCTCGTGCTGCAGGATGGTCAGCGCATGGGACTTGTCGGCGTCAATGGCTGCGGAAAATCCACCCTCATGAAGATTATTGCCGGCATTGAAACCGCGGACGGCGGCACGATGACCATGCAGAAGGGGCTGAAGCTCGGTTACCTCGCCCAGCAGGGGCAGGTTGGCGAAGGGCGGACAGTGCTGGAAGAGTTGGAAAGCGTCTTTGAGCCGGTGCAGCGCATGGAACAGCAGCTGCGCGACTTGGAGCATCAGATGGCGGATGCGCACGATGAAGCATCCCTCCATCGCCTCGGCAGCCAGTACGACCAGCTTACCCGCCGCTTTGAGGAAAGCAACGGCTATGGCTGGCGCTCGACGGTGCAGGGCGTGCTGGCGGGTCTGGGCTTCCGCAAGGAGCAGCAGGGACAGATGGCTTCGCTGCTTTCCGGCGGCGAACGGACGCGCCTTTGCCTTGGGCGGATGCTGCTGACTGAACCGGATGTGCTGCTGCTGGACGAACCCACGAACCACCTTGACCTCAAGTCCATCGCCTGGCTGGAGGATTATCTGCGCACCTACCGTGGCGCGGTGCTGCTCATCAGCCATGACCGCTATTTCATGGATCACGTTTGCGACCGCATGTGCGAGCTGCTCCTTGGCGCGACGGAGTGCTATGACGGCAATTATTCCGCCTACATGGTGCAGCGCACGGAGCGGTTCGAGATTCGCATGAAGGCGTATGAGCTGCAGCAGAAGGAAATCGCCCGGCAGGAAGCCATCATCGCGCGCTATCGGCAGTTCAACCGCGAGAAGTCCATCCGTCTGGCGGAAAGCCGAGAGAAGCGGTTGGAGAAAGTCGAACGCTTGGAGAAACCGAAGGACGAAAGCGCGATTCACTTCCACTTCGACGTTCGCCGCAGAACGGGCGACGACGTGCTGATGATTGACGACCTCGCGAAGGGGTTCAGTGGGCGCACGCTCTTTGAGCATGTGAAGATGCACCTGCGCGCGGGCGACCGCGTGGCGCTCATCGGCGATAACGGCGTGGGCAAATCGACGCTGTTCAAGTGCATCGTCGGCGAAGAAAAGCCTGACTGCGGCACGATTCGCTTCGGTGCGGGCGTGGACATTGGCTACTACGACCAGCATCAGGCGCATCTGCATGAAAACAAGACCGTGCTGGACGAGGTGTGGGACGACTTCCACCGCCTTGATCAGACCGAGGTTCGCGGTGCGCTGGGGCTGTTCCTTTTCACAGGGGATGACGTGCTGATGCCCATTTCGACGCTTTCCGGCGGTGAAAAGGGGCGCGTCGCCCTGACGAAGCTGATGCTGAAGAAGGACAACGTGCTGCTGCTGGACGAACCGACGAACCACCTCGATATGGACAGCCGCGAAGTGCTGGAAGATGCGCTCGAAAATTTCCCCGGCACGATTCTCGCCATCAGCCACGACCGCTACTTCATCAACCGCTTCGCCACGAAGGTGTGCGTGCTGGAAGCAGGCGGCGTGAAAGAGTATTTGGGCAATTACGACGATTATTTTGAGAAAATCAATCGCCAGCAAGCGCCGGACAGCGAAAATGCGGGCATGACGAAAACCGCGATGGATAAGGAAAAGCGCAAGTCGCGGGAGGAAGAGAAGCGCATTCGGGAGAAGAAGAACGCGATTGCCGCGGCGGAAAAGGCGATCGCGACCGCGGAGGAGGAAGCCGCGGAGATGGAGGCGCAGCTCGCTGATCCGGCGACGTATCAGGACGCGGAGAAGGCGGCGCAGCTGGCGAAAGCGTATCAGCTGAAGAAGGACGAGATTGAGCGCCGATACGCGGAGTGGGAAGAACTCTCGGCGGAGGAGTAAACGAGGATAAACACGCGGAAAAATTAACAGAATAATCAAAAAAAAGGCTCAAGGAACATCACGCCTTGAGCCTTTTTTGCTATGATACGATTTATCTGATGAAATTCGTCCCGACCCGTTTCTCCTTCTCCGGCAGCCCCATTGCTTCCTTTCCGAAAGCAATGCTTTTCACCAGAAACGCCACGTTCCGCCCAAGCGTCCGCATGACTTGCAGCCCTTCCGTGTCCTGAGCGGCTTCCTGCGCATTGTTGCCGTGGATGCTGTTCCAGTACTGGCTCGATGCAACTGGCATCCCGGAAATTGTGAAGTACTTGTTCAGCTGGTCAAACGTCGCGCTTGCGCCGCCGCGACGGCAGGAGACAACCGACGCGCCGACTTTCATCGTCTTGTCGAACGGGGTGGAGTAGAACAGGCGGTCAAGCAGATTCGTCAGCGTGCCGTTCGCGCTGGCGTAGTAGACGGGCGAGCCGACAATCAGCGCATCTGCCGCCTCGAACTTCGGGGCGAGGGCGTTTACGGCATCGTCAAATACGCAATGGTGCAGCACGCCGCAGCGCCCGCAGGCAATGCAGCCGCGAATATCCTGTTGACCGATGTGAACGATTTCAGTCGTCAGCCCACATTCCTGCAAGGTTTGGGCGACTTCGGTCAGGGCAAAGTCAATTGCGCCGTGCGCGTGGGGAGAACCGTTGAGTAAAAGCACGTTCGCCATCGGAAATCCTCCTTGTGTGCGTGAATTGTGGATTAGATTTTAGTCCGCGAACGCCATAATGTCCGCATCCTTGCTTGTGCCGCCCGCAACGCGAACCCAGTCATCATCCGGCGAAAGGCGGTAGTACAGCGCAATCGACGGGCCGCCGTCCAGATTGTATGTCCAGAGCGGGTCGAAGGCGGATTGCAGGTAGTCGACGCACTGGCGCATGGTCAGGGCGCTGCTGCCGTCGCGTGTGACTGTCAGCAGGATGAAATTGTGCTCATCGATGCAGTTGATGATGGTGCGCATGGCGGGCGCGGTTGTGAAGCGCCAGTTTGGGTCGAGGATGGACTGATGGTCGCGGATGACCGGACACTCGATGTAAAATGACCACGTCTGCGTGGGATTGGCGGCGAGCACATCCGCCGGGTCATCGCCGACGTGCATATGCAGCCCGTCGCGGGTGAGGGAAAGCCCGTAGTACGGCACGCCGGTCAGGCGGCGGAACAACTGCCCATCTGTGACGGTGACGCTGCCCAGCGGCGTATAGTAGTAATCCGGGCTGCTGCCGGGGTAATTTGACGGGATTTCGGGAAAGGTGGGGCTGACGTAGCCGCTGCCGTTGATGAACAGCGTCGCGTCGGGAATTTTCGCCGCCATGTCGACAGGATACTGGATGTCACGCTCCCAATTCGCGGTGGCTTTGCGAATCTGCGTGCCGGGGTCAAGCAGATAGATTTTTGTGAGATAGCAGACGGCGCCCTCCTGCTCGATGCGCTCAATCCGCCAGTGCATCGTATCCGACTGATGCGACGCGACTTCTATGCCTTGCACAGCATAGGAATCCACGCGGTCGGGCGGTGCGGGCGTCGGCGACGGTTTGGGTGTGGGCGAGGAGGTCGCAGTCGGATCATCGGCGGGGGATGCCGCGGGGGACACGGCTGGTATGGTGGTCGAGGCAGGCGCAGCGGAGTGCTTTGTCACGCGATATAGCCCCAAGATGGTCAGCGCGAAAATCAGCAGAACAAGCAGCGCGAATAGGCAACGTTCCATATGTTTTTTCTGCATGGGGGCAATTCCTCCTTTGGGAGCGCTGGCTTTATTATAGCATAAGGACAGGAAATCTGCAAAGAAAACTTACTGCTTTATTTATATGCTGCATGAAAACTGCGAAATTGGACTGGTAGTGTACATTATTAAACAGAATGAGAATAAAAGTGCGCACTGATTTATCGGAAGTAGAAATCTGCTGCCAAAATGCTTGACAAATTGTTGGCAAGTGATAAAATAAAATTGTGGGTCAAAGAAGGCAGAAACGCAGACCATCCTGTTAAAGCGCGGATGGCGGCAGAAGGAGGTGGCGCGTGAACGAGCATCTTGCTTTTGCGCAGTGCCTCCAGCGGGTGCTGAACGAAACGGAACTGACGGCGACAGAGGTTGCACGCCGACTGGAAATGCGCAGCCGGAACAGCATCTTCCGCATCCTCAAGGGGAAAACGTCACCGCAGCTGAACCGCCGTTTTCTGGAGAGCTTCCACAAGCATATGGGGGAGCAGCTGACGGAGGCGCAGTGGGCGGCGCTGAATCGTGCGCTGGAGATGGATGCTGTCGGAGCGGTCGAGTACAAGAGCCGTCAGGCGCTGATGCAGCTCGTCGGCGCATTCAGTGAGCCGATTTCCCCCGCGAAGGTCTGCTATCTGGACGCGCTTGGTGCAGAAAAGGAGGACAGCTTCCTGCATTATCTGCAAGTGCTGTTCTGCGGCGCGCTCAAGGTGAACGCACTGCTTTTCGGCTGCTGTGATTTGGGGCTGTTCCGGCAATTGCAGGAGGCAATCCACCCTGTTGCGCAGCGGGTGATCGTGCGTATCGACCACTTCATCTACGCGGGGGAGGACGAAATTGTCTCGAACCTCGTGGGCATTCAGCCGATGGTGGATCAGCCGTGCTATCATGCCTATCTGGTGGATGCGGAAAACTGTCCGCAGGAGCGGCTGGCACATTACAGGACGGGACAGATGACCTTCCATGTGATGCATCAGGATGGCTCGGAAAGTACCGTGGCGCTGTTTCTGCTGGGAAAGAACGAATTTACCGCAACGGTTATGTCTACGCAGGATTTGTGGATGAGCCGAAAGGTGCTTTGCGACCGTGAGCGCTTTTCCCCCATACGCCTGCTATGGCAGCTGAACGATGAAAATTCGGACTTCATTGTCTACACGCAGCAGTATTGCAAAATGGAGCATGGCGCGGCGATTTACTACATTCGCCCGGACGTGCCGTTCCAGTATATCCCGCTGGAGGTGCTCTACCCGGTTGTGCGGGAGGGCTTTGCGCGGATGGGGATGACGCGCGAGGAGTACGAGCCGAATGTGACGGCACTGGCGGAAATCCATCAGGCGCGGATGACGAACATGATGCGCCGCCGCCGCCCGACATACATTGTGCTGAACAAGGCGGCAATGGAGGAATTTGTCCGCACCGGGCGGCAAAGCGACCACCTGCACTTCCTGCGCAATTTCACGCCGAAGGAACGCAAGCAAATCCTCGATGTGCTGGTGCAGCAGGCGCGCGAGAATCCGTTTTTCCACCTCTATTTTGCGCAGGAGAAGCTGCCGTACACCATGGGCGAAGTCGCGCTGTATGACGGGCGCGCGCTCATCACCATGTCATCCGGCAGCGGATACGACCTGCGCACTGACCACCGGGAAAGCTGCATTACCCATCCGTTTGTTCTGCGCGCATACAAGCAGTTTTACATGAATACCGTCGTTGCCCGACTGGCAGACACGCAGACGGAATCCCTGAATCAGCTGGAAGAACTGGTACGGCGGTGTGAAAAAATGATTCGGGAGGGGCAAAAAGGGAACGCGGGAAACGAACAGGAAAAATTATCAGGACAATAAGAACCTAATACTATTTCCAGATTCACCTGCGCCATCTGCTTGCGCCTTTTCCCTTCTGGCGTCCGCTCATTCCACTTAGCGTAGCGCTGCTACGCTGCGTTTCATTCACGTTAGCCAGAATGAAAAATTCTCGGCGCATCTTGGCGCATTCTTATCTGGAAATAGTATAACAACGGCTGCCTGCAAAGTACAAAAAAAGTACAGGTAAGAATTCGCAAAACACAAAAAAGCGTGTACAACCACGCTTGCACGCTGAAAATAAGTATGCTATTATAAAGATGATGAGGGAAAACGAGAAATAGCGGCATCGCGCAACGACATGAAAACGCGGGATGTTTCTTGCGACCCTTCGTTTCAATCGCAAGCGTTTTGTCCTCCGCAAGCTGCAAGGTGTCACTCCCTGGGCGGGGAGCGTGGATTGAATTATCATTTATCCGAGATTCACGAAAACTGGAGGGATTTACGAATGCCAAAGGTCTGGACGGACGATACCGCGCTCATGGAGGGAATGACAGACAATCTCTTCGAGGCGCTCTACAAAATGCCGAAGTATTTCCTGCGCATTGATGACATTGCGCATTCGCTGGAGATGCCGATTTCCAGTCTGCTGGTACTCTGCGTGCTGCGCGAGGGGAAAATCAGCATTGGGGAAATCAGTGAACGGCTGTGCATCGCCAAGCCGAATGTGACGCCGCTGGTGGAAACACTCTGCGCGCGGGGGCTGATTTCACGCCAGCGCAGCGACAAAGACCGGCGCAAGGTGCTTGTCGGGCTGATGCCGGAAGGCGAGGCAATGGTAGAACGCATTCGTGGCGCAATACGCGACCAAATGATGAGCTGGCCGCGCGACTATAACCTGAGCGAGATGAAGCGCGTCAACAACGCACTGGCGGCAACGCTGGAAATGGCGGATGATGTGATGCGCCGCCGCCGCTGAGGCTCGCAAAATAACAAGTGGTATCCGACGGGCAAACTATGCCCAAAACAAGAACCGGCACATCCGCGTCAAAGGGCGGGACATGCCGGTTCTTTTCATGTGGATTTTTTCGGTTCTTCACGGAATCTTGGGGAAGAGCAGCTTGGGGGCGCTCCTGCGGGAGCGCAGAGTTACTGGCAGGGACGCTTCGCTGCCTGCACCTTTGTTGAGCGCGTTTGGCATACTGGTCGCCCGTGGAACTGTTGGGGCGTTGCCCCAAACCCCACAAGGGACGCTGTCCCTTGACCCTTTTTTTGCGCCCCAGCTTGAGTGCATTTCCACAGCTATATGCTTTTGCAGCTTTTTTCCCTTACAGCCAAATCGGTTCATGCCCCAATGTCAGCACGACCTGCGTCCAGAAAACCTCCTGCGCAAACACCACCGTCGCCGTATTATCGCATGGATGGAACGCAATCCGTCCTTCCCGCTTCACATCATGGTCAAAGACCAGCTGAATCCGCTTCTCCTCGTCAAACCACAGACCCAGCGGCGACAAGCTCCCTGATTCCAGCCCCAGCATCGTCGTCAGGCACTTTGGCGGTGCAAACGACAATCGCGAGGAATGCAGCAGCTTGCTTGTGTCCGCTGTGCGGAAGGGTTTGTCCGGCAGGGTCACATACAGATAGAACGCCGTCTGCTGGCGGTTGCACAGCAGAATATTCTTGCAGAAGGTGACATCCGGCGCGGCGTAGGGCAGCGCGAGGCACTCCTCCATGGTGAAAACCGCGGGATGCTCGTAAACTTCGCAGGGAATGCTAAGCGCCTGCAGGTGCTTGAGGACGCGCGCTTTGTTCGACATGGGCAAAATCCTCCTTTTTCGGCGTGATGGATGGAGAAAAACGCCGCAATTTGCGTGTGTTTCTAAATTCGCCCGGCAGCATTTTCGGCATCTTTTCTTGCACTTCCGCGTCTTCAAACCTCGATTTACCGCCAGTAAACCTTCGGTTTTCATCCTTGAATTGCAAGAAAATCTGCTCGAAACTGCATCGGTCTCATTTTAGAAACACACGCTAGACACAGAACGGGCAATTTCGTCAAAATGACGGTGGAAATTTGCCTGCAACCATGTTATAATACGCTTGAATCCAGCAAAAATCAAGAGGAGGTCAGGTTTGGCAATGAAAAGAAGAATCGGTATTCTGACCAGCGGCGGCGACTGCCCCGGCTTGAACGCGGCAATCCGTGGCGTGACCCGCGCGGCGTATGAATTGTTTGACGCGGAGATTGTCGGCATCCACGACGGCTATCGGGGTCTCATCACGGGCGACTATCAGGAGATGAAGCGCAGCCAGTTCTCCGGCATCCTGACCCTTGGCGGCACGATTCTTGGCACGGCGCGCACGCCCTTCCGCGATATGCGCAAGATTGGCGAAGACAACGTGGACAAAGTTGCTGCCATGAAAAAGACCTACAAGGATTTGAAACTTGACTGCCTTGTCACCCTCGGCGGCAACGGTACGCACAAGACGGCGAACCTCCTTTCCAAGGAAGGGCTGAACGTCATCGGTCTGCCCAAAACGATTGACAACGACCTCTATGGCACGGACTTCACGTTCGGCTTCCACACGGCGATGGACATTGCGACGGAGGTCATCGACCGCATTCACACCACAGCGGCGTCGCACGGGCGCTGCATGGTGGTGGAAATCATGGGCAATAAGGCGGGCTGGCTGACGCTGTATTCCGGCGTGGCGGGCGGCGCGGATGCCATCCTGATTCCCGAAATTCCCTATAAAATCGAGAAGGTTGCCAAGGTCGTCGAGAGCCGCGCCAAGAGCAACAAGGGCTTCACGATTATCGCCGTGGCGGAGGGCGCAATGACCCCCGAAGAAGCGAAGATGGGCAAGAAGGAACGCGAAGCCAAGCGCGCGGCGGAACATTTCTCGTCCAGCGCGTATGTAGCGCAGCAGCTTCGCGACCTCGTGGGCGTGGAAGCGCGCGCGGTTGTGCCGGGTCACATCCAGCGCGGCGGCAGCCCGAACGCCTACGACCGCGTGCTGTCCACGCAGTTTGGCGTCCACGCGGCGGAACTCATCCGCGACGGCGTGTACGGCGTAACCGTGGCGCTGAAGGGCAACGAAATCACCCACAACAAGCTCTCCGACATTGCCGGCGTGCCGAAGCTGGTTCCGCCGGACAACACGATGATTACGACTGCCCGGAACATCGGCATCTCGTTCGGTGACTAATGATACGATTTCCAGATTCATCTGCGCCATCTGCTTGCGCCTTTTCCCTTCTGGCGTCCGCTCATTCCACTTAGCGTAGCGCTGCTACGCTGCGTTTCATTCACGTTGGCCAGAATGAAAAATTCGCGGCGCATCTTGACGCATTCTCATCTGGAAATAGTATAAAATAAGCACAAGCGGCTGCGGAAGGACAAACCGTTCTTTCACAGCCCTTTTTCATGTGCGAAAAGCAAAACGGAAAACGAAGTTGACAAATTCCTGTAATGTTGTATAATGGAAACAAAAAAAGATGCTGACAAGCACGAAAAATGGTGAATTACACGCCGTCAGCAGAAATTCGTAATTTCAAAGGGAGGCAGTCTATGCGCTTTTTCCACCTGTCCGACCTCCATCTGGGCATCAAGCTCTACGAGCATGACCTGCTGAAAGATCAGAAGGCAATTCTTGATGAAATCGTCGCGCTGACCCGGCAGTATCAGCCCGACGCCGTGGTTTTCGCGGGGGATATTTACGATCGTTCCGTGCCGCCTGTCGAAGCGGTTGCGCTGTTTGACGACTTCATGACGCAGCTCCGCGCGGCACTCTCGAATGGCGAAATCATGCTGATTTCCGGCAACCACGACAGCGCGCAGCGGCTCGATGTCTTCCGCAGCGAACTGTCTGATCGCGGCATCCACATGATTGGCAATCCGCCCATGCAGGAGGGCGAAACCATCGAGCGCGTCACCCTGACGGACGATTTCGGTGCGGTGAATTTCTACCTGCTGCCGTTCGTGCGGCCGGGCATGGTGCGCCTTGTGACCGGGACGAAGGAGAACGGCGACAATTTGAGCTATCCCGAAGCATTTTCGCGTCTGCTGGCGCTGTCGCCGCTGAACCCCGACGAGCGGAACGTGCTGGTCAGCCATCAGTTCTTCCTGCCCGATGGCGGCGACGCGGAGAACATCGAGCGCGCGGAGAACGAGGTGAAGCAGGTCGGCAATCTGGATGCAATTCCCGCGTCGCTGATTGCGGATTTTGACTATGCCGCGCTGGGGCACATCCACAAGCCGATGAAGGTCGGCAGTGAAACGCTGCGTTACTGCGGCACGCCGATGCCCTACTCCCTCAGCGAGGAAAATCAGCAGAAGGGCATCTTGATGGTGGAAATGGGCGCGAAAGGCGACGTGCAGACGACGGTTTTGCCGCTGCACCCCGTCCATCAGGTGCGGAAGCTGCGCGCGACGCGGGAAGCGCTGCTGTCCGGCGCGAGCGAGGATTTCGTGTCCATCTGCGTGACGGACGCGGAGGCGGCGGAGATGGTGGGTCTGCGCGAACTGCTGCGGGAGAGGTACCCGAATCTGCTGGAGCTTCGGCGCGAGGAAAAGGAAACGGTGGAGCTGGCAGCCCTGCAGGAGCGCACGGAAACGCTCTCCCCCTACGAGCTGTGTCTGCAATTTGCGGGCGAGCGGCTGAACGCCGAGGAAAAGGCGCTGCTGACGGAGGTCATGAACGCCATGAAGGAGGAAAACGCATGAAACCGATTCTTTTGACGATGCAGGCCTTTGGCTCTTACGGCGAAAAAACGGAGATTGACTTCCAAAAGGGCGGCGATTTTTTCCTCATCAGCGGCGACACGGGGTCGGGCAAATCCACCATTTTCGATGCAATGATGTTCGCACTCTACGGCGAAGTGAGCACAAACGGCAGCGGCAAGGAAAACGAGCTGCTGAGCCAGTTTGTGGACGTGCGGAATGACAAGCCGCTTGTGTCGCTTGTCTTTACGGCGCATCAGCATGGGCAGGAGGAAACGTACAAGATTACGCGCACGCCGCGGCACATCCGCCCCGCCAAGCGAACAGGTGCAAAGCAGCAGGAAGAGGGCGAGACGGCGGAGCTGCTGATGCCGGACGGCTCGCAGTATCCGAGCAAGCTGTCAGACACGGACCGCAAAATCGAAGCGCTTGTGGGCTTGACGGCAGATCAGTTCCGCAAAGTGGTGATGATTGCGCAGGGCGAATTTATGGACTTCCTGCGCGCGGGCAGCAAGGAAAAGACGGCGCTGCTGCGCGATTTGCTGAAAACGGACTACTATTATCAGTTGAGCGAACGCCTGAAGACGCTGGCGAAGGAGAAGAACACCGCGGCGAAGACCCAGCGGGCGAATATGTCCTTTTTTGCGGGGAGAGCGGTGACGGAAGGACTGCCGGAGGAAGATGCACAGGCGTTGGAAGCGGCGAAAGGCACGGTTATCACTGCAAAAGAATTGCAGCCCGAACAGGTGGATGCGCTGGTGGATGTGCTGTCCGGCGTGTGTGCGCGTTTGCAGATGCAGCAGGGTGAATTGGCGCAGCGGCAGACATCGGCGCAGAAAGACCGCGACGAGTGCATGAAGCGCATCGAAGCCGCGAAACCGTTGATGGATAGCTTTAAGGCGCTGGAGAGCGCGGAAAAGACACTGCAGGAATGCGCGGCACAGGCGGATGAAATCGAGAAAAAGCGCGGGCTGATTGGCAAAATCCGCGATGCGTGGGCAATCGAACCGAAGTATCAGCGCATGAAGGATGCACGGGATGCGCTGACGAATGGACAGACGGAATTGGCAGCGAAGCAGCAGGAACTTCCGCAGCTGAAGCAGACGGCGGCGGATGCGGCGGCGCTTCATCAGCAGATGGAAAAAGCACAGCAGGACGCGACGGCGTACGAGTCGGAGGTCAAAACGAAGGTCAAGGATGCGCTGAAAACCTTTGATGCGCTGGAAGAGGCGGAAAAGGCGCTGCGTCAGGCGGAAGAAGCGGATACGAAGGCGAAGGCGAATGCGGAATCAGCCAAGAAAGCACTGGATGATTTCAAGAAGCAGGAAGACGCATGGCGGAAGCAGGAAGCGGAATTGCAGGGCGCAGAAGCCGCTTATGAGGTCTGCAAGCAGCAGAATCAGCAGTATCGCGACCTGAAGAAATCGCTGGAGGACTTGCACGGCAACCAGAAAGACGTGCAGGAAAAAGCAAGGCAAGCAGCGGCGGCGAAGGACGCGTATGCCAGCGCAACGCAAAAATATCAGCGGGAGCAGAAAGCCTATGATGATTATCGGCTGGCATTCCTGAATGCGCAGGCGGGCTTGCTGGCGCGTGAACTTGTGTCCGGAAAGCCCTGCCCGGTCTGCGGCGCACTGGAGCATCCCGCGCCGTGCCAGCTGACGCAGGAAAATCAGCAGCTGAACCGTGAGGAGCTGGATCGGCGGCATAAGGCGGCGGATGACGCGGCGAAAGCGCAGGAAGAGAAAGCAAAAGAATCGGAATCGGCGCAGGTCAAGCTGACAGAGCGGCAAAAAGCCGCTGAAGAAGCGGAAAAAAAGCTGGTAGAGAACGCGACGAACATCCGCGAAAATGTGCCGATGGCAACGGCGGCGGACGTAGAAGCAATGCTGCAAGCGTGGCTGCCGGAGCTGCAAAGCGCGTCGAAGTCGGTTCAGGCGAAGGTGGACGCACTGAAGAAAGTGCGGGAGAATCTCGACGGCGCGAAAGCAGAGCGCGAAAAGCTGGAAAAGGCAGCAGCCGACGCGCAGGAGACGGCAAAATCCACCGCAGTGAAAAAGGCTGAAGCAGAAAAAACGTGGAATCTGCATCAGGAAGAACTGTCCGGCGGGACGTACCGCACGCGCGAGGATGCGGTGGCACAGCGCACACAGGCGCAGGAAGCAAAGCAAAAGGCGGAAGCAGCGGCAAGTCAGGCTACGGAAAAAGAACGTCAGGCGCAGAAAGCGGAAACGGACTGCGAAACGCAGATTCGGCGGCTGAACGAGGAGATGCCGCAGAAACAGGCGAATGCGGAAGAATTTAACCAGCAGTATCAACAGACGATAGCGGAAAAGTCGCTGGATGAAGCGCAGTGGCAGGCACTGACGGCGAACTATGATGCAGAAGAGCCTGATCGCTTGCAGAAAAAGGTCAACGACTTTGACCAGAAGAAAAACACGGCGGAGACACAGTGCACGATGGCACAGAGCGCAATTGCCGGGCGGGAAAAGCCGGATATGGCGAAGTTGGAGGCGGCATCCAAGACGGCAGAATCGGCGCTTAAGGAAGTATCGAATGCCCTGGAAGCCGCGAAACACCTGCGTTTGAACAATGAAAAGGTGCTGGAAGATCTGCGCGAGGGACGCGAACCGCTGGCGAATGCGTGCAAGGCAGCAAACACCGCGCAGCACCTTTCGGACGTGATGGCGGGCACCGAAAGCGGCAACCGGATGAATCTGGAGACGTTCGTGCAGCGCAGTTATATGGAAAAAATTCTGTGCGACGCGAACCGGCGCTTCCGCGATATGTCGAACGGGCAGTTTGAACTGAAGCTAATTAACGTCGAGGACGCGGGCGAGGGCAAAAACAAGGGGTTAGACTTGGAAGTGTATTCCATCGTAACGGGCAAGACACGCTCCGTCAACACGCTGTCCGGCGGCGAGTCGTTTATGGCGGCGCTGTCGCTGGCGCTCGGCATGGCTGACCAGATTCAGGCGGCGACGGCGGCGATTCATCTGGATGTGATGTTCATCGACGAGGGCTTTGGCTCGCTGAGCGACAACGCGCGCAACGAGGCAGTGAATATATTGAAGGAAATGGCGGGCAAGCAGCGGCAGATTGGCATCATTTCGCACGTTTCGGAGCTGAAGGACGAGATTGAAAATCAGCTGATTGTGAAAAAGGACGACCGCGGCAGCCACATTTCTTGGCGATAATGAGCGGATCGGGCATCCGTGGCGGAGAAAGGCTGCGGATGCCCCTACTCTTTTGGCGGACAAAAGGCAAATGATGGACGGAAAAGGTTCGCCCAAAAGCAACGAACAATGGATTGCTAAATTAGGCATATTCGTTCGTCTTTCTAAAAAGTCTTGAAAAAAGCCCAAAAACAAAAGAAAAAAGGGTTGACGCAGGACAGAAATTGTGTTAAGATAACAAAGCTGGTTGCGCGAGCCGCCACAAAGGCGCTTGCGAGACCGGTACGAACCTTGAAAACGATACAGAACAATAACA
>ULWQ01004217.1_pt1 | contig 14239 bp, 13 predicted proteins | sample 1960491 | NCBI WGS metagenome assembly ULWQ01 (sample SAMEA4835816, study PRJEB28245) | human gut metagenome | biome: gut microbiome; material: fecal sample | place: Denmark | collected 2008
CTGTACAGACCCAGAACACGGGACACGGAGTTCCAAAAGGTAGACTTGCCGTTGCGTCCGCAGCCGTATGCGATAATGAGGGCTTCGACCTCGACCTTGCCAACAGCGGCGAGACCACAGATCATCTGCACATAGTCGATGAGTTCCCGGTCGCCGCAGAAAATGGTGTCCAGGCAGTCAAGCCAGATCTGTTTGCCACGGTCGCTGGGAGAAACGGTAGTGGTCTTGGTGATGAAGTCCTCCGGGGAATGCTCCCGTGCACCCGCCATACCGAGACGTAGGTCATAGGTCGCATCCGGGGTGCAGAGAAAGTAAGGGTTAGCGTCCAGATCCTGCGGGGTGATTTCAAGCATCGGACGGGACTCCTTCAGCGTGGCGGTGATGTTCTTGGATGCGCGGCGCTGAATGACATAGGACTGATATGCTTTTGCGGCAAGGAAAGCCTTGTATGCTTCCATCTGCTCCTCGCTCATCATGCCCTCGGCCTTGGCTTTGCTGTTGTTGTCCAGAATATCCTGCGCACCGCAAGCCTTGAGGGCGGCAAGAGCAGCAAGCATATCCGCAGCCGCTTCTTTCAGCTGACGGCGGGTCAATTCATGGGCAACAGCCTGTGAACCGGGTTCGGTTTCTTGCCAGTATCGTCCGTTGTAACGGATGTAGTGGGTTGCCGGAGAATACCGCAGTTCCCCAGAGAAATGCTTCGCCAAAACCTCTGCCTGTCCGACATCGGAGAAATCGTCCGGCTTATAGGAGGTGTCATCGTTATACAGTTCGGGAGGAACATATCCGTCCTGCTGCTGGACTTTGGCATAGAACTTCTGAGCGCTGTGCCAAATGGCCGTCAGTTCTTGCTGTTCCAGCGGAGGGATGCATTTATTCGCTTCTTCCAGAAAGCAGTTAAATGCTTCTTCGCTATCGCCGTATTTCTTGATGACGCGACCGGCAAAGCGAGACATGGTGGCATTGCGGCTGCCTTCCGGAATGACCTGCGCGCCGCCGTAGGAACCACCGGACATATCCGCATCAAAATCCTCTGCGGACAGATACTCGCTTAAGGTTATATCGCCGGAGAAAATCTCCACCTTGGGTTCTGCTGTGCCGAAAAAGAATCGGGCGGCATCCAGAGCTTTGGTGTCAAAGTACGGAAAGATGGTGTTGACCAGTTTCTTCATTTCGCTGTAGGCGGCAGCATCCGTCATGTATTCAATGGGAAACAGCACATGGAACTTGGGACGAGCGGGTTTACCGTTTTTCTCGCGCATATGAAAGCGACTGTAGTGAACGGCAAAGGTAATGCTGGGAAAAGCCGCCTGGACATCAGCCGGAGTGACCCAATCGGCAGGGTTCTCGGAGTGGTCGTTGTCGCAGTCCACGGGAAGGCAGTCCGAGCCGAGGAAATTATCCCCGTTGCGGTAATGGTTCATGTACTCGGCGCAGACGTAGTCGCGGCTGACGGCGGCAGCGAGATCCGTAGCATCCCTCACTTCCGTTTTGTGCGGATAGGAGCAGTTGCTTGGTGCATTAATGTAGTCTGCACTATAAAGGGTGAACATGGTTTATACCTCCTCGCAAGTATTGGTGAAGTAACGCAAGCGGTAGTTCTTCCACTTGGCTCTGCGGATTTCTGATTCCATGCCGGCGGAGATTCGGTCACCAAAGACCCACACCTCGCTGCACTTGCTCATCAGGGCATTTCCGAAGAACAGTCCTAACTGACGCTCTTTCGGATTGTTGTCATTCAGAAACTGCGGAAACAGCAAGTGGGGTGCTACAGGGATGTACCCCTTGTCCACGGCGAAGCGGCTGTACTTTCGAGCATTTTCGATATTTTCCGACACATTGCCGGCATAGGGTGAGCAGATGTAAACGATGGGACGGAAGGCACGGAGCGCCCGTTCTTCCTTTTCTACGGCAGTCATTGCCTCATAAGCGGTGGGGTCATAATAACCCTCGCTGTTGAATTTGTTGATACTCATGGGATTTACCTCGTTAATCTTTCTTATAAAAATCGGTCTCATAACCATCAGCACGAAGCTGCAGCCCTTTTGCCCAGGGTGGGGTTCTGCCCATCTGGTCGCAGACTGCCTGCATAGACATTCGCCGATCTGCTTCGATGACCACTTCATCGTGGATGTGCATTACAATGGAACAGCAGCGGAGCGTTTTCATGGCATAGCAGAGGATATCCCTTGCCGTTGCCTGCACAATGTTCTCAACGAACTTGGGACCGTAGCTGTCGAGCCGTTCCCACTTTTTCGTGCTGCCGACACCTTCGTAGGTGATACAGTCGCCGCCGAATTTGTTTGTGCCGATCTTGGGTTTTACATAGGCAAGCTGTCTGCCGGATGGGAGCGTAATGAACAGCATCCCGCCCTTGCAGGCGAATGTGATGCCATGGGTCTCGTTGGTGCGCTTGAATCGAACGGCTTCCATAACAGCACGGCCGACTGTCCACCAGAACTGTGCGATTTTCGGATTGGCTTGCCGCCATGCGTCCACGAGTGGCGGTAGTTCATCTTCGGTCAGCCCCATGTCGAGCGCACCCATAGCTTTCAACGCACCGACAGACCCACCGTAGCCGAGAGCCAATTCTGCGATTTTGCCTTTCTGCCGGAGATGTCCGTTGATGCCGTGCTTTTCCACGGGGACACCGAACATCTGACTGGCAGAGGCGCAGTAGATGTCCTTGCCCTCCGCAAAAACCTTCTGCCGCCATTCTTCTCCGGCAAGCCATGCAATGACACGGGCTTCAATGGCAGAAAAGTCAGCAACGATGAATTTGCGGTCGCCCTGGGGAACGAATGCGGTGCGGATCAGCTGAGAGAGCGTGTCCGGCACATCTTCGTAGAGCATTTCCACACCTTCAAAGTCACCGCAGCGGACAAGCCCACGAGCTTCGGCAAGGTCGGAGAGGTGGTTCTGCGGCAGGTTCTGCATCTGAATAATGCGTCCTGCCCATCGGCCTGTGCGGTTGGCGCCGTAAAACTGGAACATTCCTCTGGCACGGCCATCGGCGCAGACTGCGGTCTCCATCGCCTGGTATTTCTTTACCGATGACTTAGCAAGCTGCTGCCGAAGAGTCAATACCGTCTGCAACTCCGGCGGCGCGGTTTTCAGCATTTCTGCCACAGCTTTTTTGCCAAGGGTATCGGTTTCCATACCGTTGCCCGAAAGCCACTGCTTCATCTGCTGCACGGAGTTGGGATTCTCCAGAGCGGTCAAATCTTTCATTGCCTGGGTCAGTTTTGAGCGGGATCTGCCGTCCATCTGAATAGCCTGCTGCACTAATTCCATATCCAGAGCAACACCACGGTCATTGATTTCCTGGTCAATGTGGTATTCGTCCCACATGCTGTCCGGCACTGGATACTTGGCAAGCCGAGCCTGAACGGACATCTCTGTTTCCACATCACGAATGTTGTATTTCTTGAAAGCCAGCCACTTATCCGGTGCATGAGCCGGAAGGTTGCGGGTGCGCTGTCCGTTGGACTTGGTAGGCGCACAGGGCTGACAGAAATATTTGATGAGTTCCTTTCCTTCGGTCAGTTTCTGCTTTTCAAGCCCAAGCACAGCACCGACACCTTCCAAGGAAAGCGGTAGTCCCATCGTAGCAGCCCACACCATAGAACATTTCCAGGAATCCGGCTCAAGGTAATTTCCCGTCGGCAGTCCAAGAAAGCGTGACAGACAGATGCGTTCAAAATTTGCGTTGAATGCCCACTTGGTAACGGAATCGTCCTCAAATGCAGCAATGACCTCGGCGGGGATCTGTTCTCCGCAGGCAAGGTCGACCTGCTGCACATTACCGCCGTCCACGCTGTAGGCAAAGAGCAGGATTTCAAATACGGGAGACTCCACATAGCGATAGACGCCGGTTTTCGCAAGCGGCTGATCGCTGTAGGTCTCAATGTCGATTGAGAGAGTTTTCATATTCACCGGTCCTTTCGCTTACCCCAACAGGGCGGCAGATTGCTCCGCCGCCCACGGGGTATTGCGTTTTACTCGTGCAGATTTTTCATGCGGGCTTCGTGGTACTCCACTTCACGAAGGGCGCGCTCTTTTTCAAATTGCTGCTTTTCGGCATCCCAGGCATCATTTCTTTTCTTGCGCTCATGGTCATCGATGGCATCAATGACCGAGCGGACAATCCAAAAGACCGCCAGCAACAGATACAGGCTGAGAAGCAGGATGCAAAGAATCGTAGTCAGTTCCATATTCGGTTACCTCCTTAAGCCAGAAAGTCATCATCGTCGTCGTCGGTTGCGAAATCGGACTCGGCGCTTGCCTTGCCGCCGAGCGGCTCTCCGGCACGGATGAGCTGCAGGTTGTTCAGGCCACAGGCGATGCCCTTGTTGCCGTTGCTATTAAAGGCATACAGGTTGATGCTGGCGCGGCCGTACACGCCGGAGTAAACTTCGGAGCGGGTCAGCACGGGATTACGGTCAGCATCCACGATGCCTGGAGCGGTAGCGGAGTTGGCGTTGATGAAGTAGGCATTGGCGTATGCAGGGTCATCCGGGCGTTCGATGTCGCCGTCGCGGAGCGGGGTCTTGATGGCTGCGAGGGGCGGTACGCTCTTGCCGTTGCCCTTCAGCTTGGCCTGTCCTTCCTGGTAAGCCGCCTCGATAGCCGCCTTGATCTTTGCGACCGTTTTGGTATCGGACTTGGGGATGATGAGGCTGACGCTGTATTTCGGCGTGCCGCCGTTAATGGACTTCGGCTCCCAGACATTGGCGTAAGACCAACGGGTGTCGGGACCGGTGATGACCTTCATAGGGTTGTTGACTCTGTTTGTGTTGATAGACATATTAAAATTCCTCCATAAAATCTGATTTTGCAGTGTTCATTGCCGGACGTTTGTCGCTCTCCGGCACGAGCGTCGGTTTGCCTTGCGGCTTTTCGATGTAGGGAGTAAGAAGTTCCTCAAAGCGGGATTTGCCGAGTAGCTTCTGCATGGCGGTGATGCCGAGTACCTTGTGTTCATAGGGGTCGAAGCCCGCATCCTCAACGGTGGCGGCGACAACGGCGTCGTTGGTGTACTTGCGGTTGGAGCGGCCTTCGACCAGTTTCCACCCGCTCCATTCCTTACCGCTGACGGCCTGCTGTAGAGCGTAATCCTTTACATCGGCTGCCCAAGCGGTCAGGGCATCGACCTTGCCGAGAATGTTAGCGATCTCCTCATCGTCAAGGAGCGCCGGCTCCTCAAAGTCGTATTTGGCAAGAGCAAGGTTGGCTTCGGCGCGTTCTCTGCACTCGGCTTTCGCCTTACAGAAGCGGCACCATTCACCGCAGTGGAACTCACCTTGACCTTCATAGGCAAGCTGTGCTTTCTGTGTCAGTTCGGTATCTGCCCATTCCAGCAGGTCGGTCTTTGCCATTTCGTATACGCTGACATTGGACTTTCGTGGCTGGTAGATGGTCATGCGGACGGTGTCGATATCGTAGATGCCGTCGAAGATTTCCAAGGCACCCAAGGCGTAGAGCATCATCTGCGGATTCCGCTCCGCACTGACCTCGACACCTTTGCCGTGCTTGTAGTCGCAAATATTGAGCGTACCGTCGGTAATGAGGATGCAGTCGGCTGTTCCGAAACCGTCCTGCACCCAGCGAGAGAAATCCACTCGCTGTTCGATCAGGACTACGGGGTCGGTGCAGGTCTGCTTTGCGGTTTCAAGAAGCTCCGTCACATAGGCGGCATATCCGGCGGCGCAGTCTTCCATCTCCTCGTTGTACCAGGATAGGTCCTCGATTGGGTTATCAGCCGGAATACCGAGTGCCTGCTTGAGACGGAACTCGCATAAAGCGTGGGCATCTGTGCCCTCGGCAGCGTAGTCGCTGCCTTTATCCTCGTAGGCTTCGCAGAGCCTTGCGGAGGGCGGGCAGTTCAGCCACCGTTCGGACGAGGATGCCGAAAGGACTGCGTGTTTAGCCATCGCCCAGCACCTCCGCATCGGCAACCAGTGCCTTGTAGTGGACGGGGTCGATGCCAGACAGCTTCGCTGCACCGTACTTCTGGAGCAGAGCACGGATCTCGGCGGTGTGCCCCTTGCGGGACTTGTCCGCGAGAACTGCTCGGACTTGTTCCAAAGTCAACCGGGGTTCGGCAGGGACGGCAGCGTCAGGGACTTCATCGGCCGTGTTGCTGAACATCTCTGCCAGGGTGTTGGCCACTTCATTAATAGTGGCTGCGGCGCTGCGCAGGTCCTTGATTGCCAGTTCCAATTCGCTGATTCTGCCCATTGACGTTGCCTCCTTCCTTGATTTGCTTCTGCTTGAGTGAGCGGTTGATGCTTTTTGCCAGGTTTGCTGCGACGATGATAAAGTCCATAAGGATATCAACCAGTTCCTCGTCGGGGTTCATCGTCTTGTTTTCGGACTCGTGCATTCTTTGTCACCTCCCGTAATCGGCGGTATCGTTTTGCCTCTTACACTTGCCACCGGACACAGGATCGCCGTTTGGTCCCCAAATCAGAGATAATTTTTTAGAGAATTTTTCAAATGGCTCAAAACCTTATCCCTGCGGTACATATAGGCCTTTCGGGAGATGTTCAGTGATGCCGCCGCAGCACGCTCGGAAAGGTCTGCCATGATGGCTTTGCAGATTTCCATATCCTCTGGGGAGAGAGACGCCAGGAGAAGGTGCAGTGCATTGAGCAGTTCGACTTCTTCGATTCCCACATCAACTGCTGCAAGCACATCCGGCATATCATCGAGCCAAGATCTTTCATCACCCTCATCGTTTGTGGTGGTGTAATCCAAGGAGAGGGAGTCTCCGGCTCTGCTGAAGGGACAAGTCACGCAGTCCATATCGCAGTCAAGTCTCTTCGTGGCGGGACACACGCAGCGCCCGTGGCGTTGTTGCTTTTTGCGGAAGGCATCAATGTCGCGGTAGTAGTCGTGGAACTCCTGTTCAGTACAGGGGATGCGCTCACGGGTGGAACGCAGATAGATGTAGTGCTGGTTGTCAATGCTTTTCATTTAGTTGGCTCCTTTCAGATTCGCTGGAATCCGCAGAAGCCTTTTCATCCGTAGAGACAAAGAAAGACGGCTTGGATATAGTTCGCCCATAATGGTTTTGAACTAAATCCAGGCCGTCAAGCAGCTCTGCGGATCTCAGTATGGAATTGTGATTTATGCCGCCTTTTTCCGGCTATCGACCTTAAAATTGTGTGCGGCAACTCTTGTGATGATTGTTACTATATCTTGGCGCTCAACAGTAAAGGTTTCCCCAATTGCGAGAACCGCGCTGGTTTTGTTCCCTTTGTAAAGACATTCAACCAACCCTGTTTCAGGATTTCCCATACAAGCTAAACGCCCAAGACAATCATGGAATGGTATCACCCATCGCATCCTCCTTTCTCAAACAAGTCATAGGCAGCACATCCTCAAATAAGCTGCTACGCTTAACTGCGTAATTTGCTGGTAAAAAAAGAGACTCTTACTACAATTGCTGCAGCAAGAGTCATAGTAAGCTGCATTCTTCGAGACGAATTTCTACAGATTGCTTTGAAACATCAAAAAAATCCGCAAGGGTACAGATAGCGTTCCTGTTATCCTTACCATATGATACACCAAGATGCTCTGCAGCCTCAACGAACATATCTTTCGGCATAAGAATTCTTGGTGCAATACCGATGGCTTGTGATTCCATAATGTTTTCTTCATCCGTTGACTCTGGTAACTGATCCACCCGACATTTGCAATACTTCGCATATCTCGGAAGAGAGAACTTCTGCATCTTATAATAATATCGATGTTTGTACCAATGAACGCATTCGTGGGCAATCGTATTATTGCGGCAGCCAGTATTTGTCTTTTTAACTGCTTCCGGATCAATCAATACAGTTTTTGCTTTAAACGATGTTGTGTCGTATAGTCCTACACCAGGATCGTACACTTCTACAGCTCCATCCGTAAAAATCGTCATTCCGTAAATGTCAAGTTCCTCCGAAAGACAAACGTACTTTACATCCAGCCCCAGTCCCGTTTTTGCAATTTCCTCAATAGGAACGGGCATTGGATTCTTCAAAGCATCTGGATAGAACTGCTCCAGGAATTCATGGGCAACCTTGTCATATTCGGCCGGAGGAATGTATGGTACGAGCTTACGTCCGTTGTAGTCCATCATTCGCCTCCATTTCTCTTGTCAATGATTTGATTGACTTCCTTCCAAAAATCATCACCAAGTCCTTGACTTTTTGCCCTTCGAAGTGCAACACGTGCATTGGGCAGGGCTTCATCCATGATATACTCAGGTAAGTCAGGAGAAACTTGTTTGCGCTCGCGCCCGGCAAGATCGAGCATTTCTTCGCGCTCTTCTTCGCTTAAATTCAAGACCTTAGCCAAAGCCTCCAGACCATCGATATCTGGTGGATTTCTTCGACCTTTGATAATGTCGGATAGATAGGTTACTGATACCCCCAGCTTCTCGGCAATCGGTCTTAACTTGACATCCTTTTCAAGTCGCTTCTGTGCAATGAAAGCACCAAATTCACCTGCCATTTTAATTTGCTCCTTTCTCTATTACGCTTTTCAGCGTACTTGTATTATAATTGATTCCCCGGGAAATGTCAATAGTTCTGCGTAATTCCCACATCGTTATTTTTCGCTTGATTTCGGGCATTATTTTTGAATTAGGGCATTGCAAAATCAACTGTGGTGTGATATAATGGTTTTGACGGTAAGCAGGAAGGAGAAATTTACCATGCCACAGCACGGAGGTAAAAGGGAAGGTTCGGGTAGGACGCCGCTTCCCGAAAGCGAAAAGAAAATCGCAAAAACCATATATATAACGCCCACTTTGCAAACTGATATTGAACAGTTTGCTGAGGGAAGCAGTTTTTCTGAAAAGTGCATCGATCTCATTAGTGCGCAAATCGCCCGCAGAAAACGGACACAAGACAAAACCGTAAAGTTTATCGACCTTTTCGCAGGTCTCGGTGGAATCCGTCTCGGTTTCGAGAACGCTTTTAGGGAAAAAGGATTTGATCCCGTGTGCGTTTTCAGCAGTGAGATAAAGGATTACGCTATTAAAGCGTATAAGAACTATTTCAACGATGAAGAGGTAGCTGGCGATATTACGAAAATATCAGCAACTGACATTGAGGATTTTGATTTTCTCCTCGGAGGTTTTCCTTGCCAGCCCTTTTCTGCTGCTGGATTAGGTCTTGGGTTTGAAGATACTCGAGGTACTCTCTTTTTTGAAATTGAACGTATTCTTAAAGAGAAGCAGCCTTATGGATTCCTTCTGGAAAATGTTGAAGGTCTTATCAATCACGATGATGGTCGAACCCTTTCCATAATCATTGATCATTTGAAAAAGCTAAACTATTATGTTTCTTACCGTTTGATAGACAGTCAATTCTTCGGTCTTGCGCAATCCAGAAAACGAGTTTATATCGTAGGGACACGGGATGCACATATATCCCTTGATAACTTCGAAGAGCATACTGCTGTGTTAGGTGATATTATGGAACATGGTCTGCCTACTGTAGATTCCGAATTTACAAGGAAACTGTTTGCTCATTTCACTCCGAGTCAGGTCGTTGGGAAAGCTATAAAAGACAAACGCGGAGGTACCGACAACATCCACAGTTGGGAAATAGGATTAAAAGGCAATACTACAGAAGAGCAATCAGAGTTTTTGAACCTTCTCTTGCTTGAACGCAGAAAGAGAAAGTGGGCTGCCGAAATCGGAATAGACTGGATGGATGGTATGCCACTCACAGAAAAACAGATTTCCACTTTCTTTCACCACGACAATCTCAAAAGTTTCCTTGATGACCTTGTTGATATGGGATACCTCACATTGGAATATCCACGGAAAAAGAAGGATGGCAGACGTGTTCCTGACGAGACAAAACCGAAAGGCTACAATATAGTAGCCGGAAAGCTATCCTTTGAGTTTACAAAAATACTTGATCCATCGGATCTCGCTCCAACACTTGTAGCAATGGACGTTTCGCATTTAGGTGTTGTTGACGGGAACGGTCTACGAAGACTTTCAATTCGGGAAGGGCAACGGTTATGTGGTTTCCCAGAAGATTATGATTTATCTTTCTTAAAAGAAAGCGAAGCATTTGATCTTCTCGGAAATACTGTATGCATCCCGGTAATAAAAGCCATTTCAGAACGCTTGGCAGATATGTATGCAAATTAAGTCCTACCAAAGAGACGGCCGCATCTGTTGCGCCCGTCTCTATATTTTTTGCACCCTATATGAAGCTGCATTTACGAGCCACTCATCACCTTCAAAGATAGTTTCGTATGGGTTTCTGATATATGTTGGTTGGTATCCAGGTTCTCCAATCCTTGTATAATCAACCAAACACAAGATATATTTTTCTGCCTTGATTTTTGCAACATCTGACTCGTTTTCTGACCAGTAAAAATGTGGTAAGCCAATATAACACTTCACCTCAATGAACCGGTCATAATGCTCTGTTCCGCCTCTTTCAAAAGAAACTATGTCATATCCTGCCGAAACATCAAAATCAGAAATTCTCTTAATCTTCCGTGCCATTTCAGGAAGCCGTCTTCTTTCAATCCCCAGAACAAACTCTTCTGCTTCAAGTCCGCGCTTGCTTTGTTCCTCTTGTTGCTTTAGCAATTGTTCCAGTGTGAATTTCTTCCTTCGATTGCGTAATTGCTCAGTCCAGTCAGATTCATATTCACCTGCAACACATATTTCTCCGTTTTCTTCTTTGTCAAGCGCACCCGCCATAGTAAGGAAATTTCGAATAGCTGCATAGGCCAATGGAAAAGCAGACCTCTTAATTGTTAGATGTCCTTTTTCAGCATCAAATCCCGTCACATTCTTGTCAAATATCCCATCTTCAACAAGCCTGTTAATACTCAATGCTGCAAGCTGTTCAATCACATCGGAATTATTTTTTGTAGCAAGACTATTAAGGGCAGATAAAGGGATAACAGTATCTGAGGTTGTGTTAGACAAATTTGCACTAACAGAATCAACAAACCGTCCAAAGTCCGCTTTGTCACATTGATTATCTCTTATGAGACGAGCCTTCTCCGCAAACTCTCCGAATTTTTCTTCCTCAAGGGCATAGTTTGTAACAGCCTCCGAGACTTTTCCCGAATATACAAGTTCAGCGCCTATATACTCGCAGAGCTTCTTTATCCGGTCAATGCTTTTATTAATCTCATCCTCGGCCTCGACAACAATACTGCTGTCTGTCTTAGCAAATTTTACCGTGTCCTTCAAGTACCGTGCTGCACGTCTATTGCTAAAAATGGAATCTATGTCCCCAGTGATAATCAGAGAGCTGCCGTTTTCATTTGACTCAAGACACAGTTTCTTCATTCACTCAACTTCCTTTATATGCCGAGTATTTCCTTGAATTTTGACACGAACTCATCCAAGGATATCACGCAACCGCGTACATTGCTGTCACTCAAGAAACTCGGCTGGTTCACATCAACAACCTCAAGAGCCTGACACGCTTTCAAAAGCTGCTGCAAAGGCTTTGCAGCATTTGCATGGTTGTTCAAAATATCCATACTCTGGATATAATTATCGTCAAAGGGTTCTTCCACCTTTTGCTTCCACTGCTGGTCTCTTGCCTTTAAGGCACGACCGAGATCCGGCGGATTTTTTGCCATAATATCCTCGACAGACTCTTCCTGAACGGTATCGGTAGTAGCGAAGTGTTGGTCACGGAACTGCTCCCAGACCTCTTGCTTTGAAAAGAAGCTGGCGGCCGGTTTTTTTGCAGACGGCACCGATATAATATCTCTGAAGAGAGTCTGCTCAAAATTGGCTCTTATGTAGTCGAATGCGATCAACTTCAAGTCTGCAACATCTGCCTCGGGATCATACGCCCACATTGAGGCAACGCCCGCCTTGTATTTCTTAAGTGCTGAATCCAGCTTAAGGAACGAATCTTCACTTTTATCCAGCTGTGTGTACATACCTGAATAGCCATACTCGTCAAGATATTCATCCATTAGGCGAAGTGCAGAGAGCATTGTCCGGACTTCGCCCGGTTTGCAATCCATCATCCCTGCAATATCATCATCGGTAAAACCTGCGTCTTTCAAGTCCTTGCACTTCAGATACTTTTCGATAGGATTATAATCGACTTTTGCGTCTTCGCCCATCTGGTAAGTGGTTTCCAGCGCAAGAATCTCCTTCTTGTCTGCACCTTCGGGAAGGATAATGGCTATGAAATACTGGCAGTGTCCTTTTTCGTTAAATGGTATACTTTCATCGGCCATTATGTTGTTCAGCAAACTTGCGCGGCGATTACCATCAATAATCATGCCATCCGCAGTCACAATTCCGTGCCTCTGCTGATGCTCCTTCAGTAATCGCTCCTTCGTTTTCTTATTTGCTTCCGGCTTTGAATCCCACAGGAATTTCTCAATAATACGTTTATCACCCGGATCCTCCGGGTTGAGCTGATGGTTCTGTCGTTCATAAGACTTAACGACACTTCCGATTCTTCCGTTGTAAGGATTATAAACCAAATACTCGAGAGGAATCTCATAAGCATCCAGAGTAATGATGCTGCCGTGATATGTGATAGGAATACCAGTCCGGCAAGCTTTTTCCGGATGATCGGTAAACTCCTTCAACTTTGCTTTTCTTTCAGTAGCGTTCATATCCTAAACCCTCCGTGTTTATAATTCGTCAATATGTGCATCAATGATATCTTCCAGGAGTCCCATGTTCTGAAAGTTCAAAACGTAATCAGAACACCTATGGATTTCTCTTAGATCAGCCTGTCTGCCAATCCAACCAGCACCATCCAAGAAGTTTACAAAGATAATGGTGTTTCCCGCTTCACGTTCAGCTTTAATTACAGCTTCTGTTTTCCTTGCTGCCTCTTTCTTGCTCCCCTGGCTACTTGAAGTCGTTACGCTATAAGAAACATCAAGTATAAGTTTCGGCTTGTTAGGGGACTCCAGAACAAAGCTTACTGCCCGATCCAACTTGGGAATGCGGACGTTTTTTTGATATTCAAGTCCATGTTTAGCACATACTCTTTTAAGTTCTTTTTCGATATCTGCAAGAATCGCATCACCAATCATATTGCTGTAGGTGCCCTCTAACCCCCGCTTTACAAGTTGGCGAACGCTACTCTCATCCTGAATTTTTGCAAGTGTACTATCATCCATGGCCATGTTCTCTAAATAGAACGGCGGGATACACGCTTGCATTTTAGGATCGTGCTTTCCGTCCCATATAAGATTCAAAACGCTTTCCATCATTGCAGGACTTTCCATCATCGCTGAACGAATCTTGCTTAATCCCCATTCGGTAGCGAAAACAAAACCACGGTCTTTTCTTATCATTGACACCATACGTTTAAATCTTTCTTCTGATATTTCAGCAACAGATGTAAGTCGATCCAATGAGTCCTTATGGTCAATGATATACTGTTTGAGCGTTTCCTTGCTGGTTATGGTCTTCAATCCAACAAGGATATCCGCTGTCTGGGCATCAATAGTTTTCCTTATAGATTCTTCGCAGCTGTCATTGATATAAAACATCGTGGTCGAATTGAACAACTCGTCATAGGACAGCTTTTTTGCTTTAGTATCAGCCATGCATGAACCCCCAATCGTTATGATGTACATATCATATCACACTTCTGAGAAAAAGGCAATAGAGAAACTACACTTTTTTGCGGAATTTTTAGAGAGCCGCATTTTTGTAATTTTCAATGTGAGCGACTTCGTGTTTTCCGCACATAAGCGTATATGCTAACATTCTGCATAAAAACTCTCGACGAAAATCGGAAACAAAATATCGCCGAGAATCAGAACCCACCATCTGGTAAATTAACACCGCCTGCATTCACTATCATTTTGTCAAATGCCACTTCTCCGATAACCCGGATGCAAAATCCGTACATCGCAAGGCTTACACCCCACGGTGACACCAAACTTTGGCGCGGCAAAAATCTTTAACTGAATAAAGCGAACAAGGGCTTTCGAAGTCAGCATTTGACCTCGAAAGCCCTTGTTTTATGCCTTTATCAGCAGGAGCATTGACTCTCCCTGGGGAAGAGGAAAAGCGTAGCAAATAAATGTCAAGGAACAATTTGATTTTTCTCTGCAACCTTTTGATAAATCTATCTACTTTTTGATTTTTCCCATAAGGGGGTGCAAAGCAAAATTCAGCAGCGCACCTTCGGTAAAATAGGAAAATCCGAGCATTAAGGACTTTGCACCCCCATACTCGGAAAAACGCTTGATATAAGGACTTCTTCGA
>ULWQ01042703.1_pt1 | contig 14235 bp, 10 predicted proteins | sample 1960491 | NCBI WGS metagenome assembly ULWQ01 (sample SAMEA4835816, study PRJEB28245) | human gut metagenome | biome: gut microbiome; material: fecal sample | place: Denmark | collected 2008
ATAAAAATGAGCCTTCGCGGCAGCCACAACATGCCGCTGTTCGGCGCGATGATAGCGTCGCTCGTGCTGACGACCGCGGTTATAGAGATTCCGTTTCTTGCGAACGCCTTCGGCTTCACTCCGATAGGCGTCGCGGAATACGCCTCTTCGCTCGCGCTCGCGTTCTCGATAATTCCGATAGTCGAGATAATCAAAGCTCTCCAGCGCGCGGCGGCAAAGAGAAAAATCGCCGCATAATATAATAATTGAGAATTATTTTCCATAAAAAGCTATTATTTTATCAAATACGCCTTGACTTTTTCCCCGAATATGATATTATTTATCCGTACAACCATTGGGGAGTAGCTATGGGAATTATCCTATCTGAATGTCAACAACCTCGCTTTCAGCTGGCATCAGACAGACGGCTTTCTGGCGTTTGAAGCAAGACCTTTGGCAGCGGATGCTGCTGGAGGTCTTTTTAATTCTCTTTTAGCACTCTCTGCCATTCAAATTAAAAAGAAAGGTCTTGAAAGCGCATGAAATTCTATCTTGAGCCGACAGAGAAAGTTTTCTCGGCGGTCGAGAGCTCCGAAAAAGGTCTGACTTCGGCCGAAGCGGAGCAGCGCCTTGCCAAGTACGGCAAGAACAAGCTTAAAGAAGCTGAAAAAGACAGCCTCTTTAAGAAGTTTATCAACTCCCTCGCAGACCCCATGATCATCATGCTCCTCGTCGCGGCAGCCATTCAGGCTGTTGTCACGGTGCTGGAGAACGGCGCAAACTTCTCATTCAAAGATTTTGCGGACGTGCTGGTCATCCTCGTCGTTGTTATCATCAACACCATCATGAGCCTCGTTCAGGACAGCAAGGCGGAGGCCGCCATGGACGCTCTTATGGAGATGACCGCGGCAACGAGCCATGTTCTGCGTGACGGAGAAGTCGTCACGATAAAAAGCGAGGATGTAGTTATCGGCGATATCGTCGTGCTCGAAGCGGGCGACGCTGTTCCCGCGGACTGCCGCATCATCGAGAGCTACAGCATGAAGGTCGAGGAGGCAGCCCTCACGGGCGAGAGCGTCCCCGTAACGAAGATGATCGACGCGCTCAACTGCGCCGCAGGCAATGACGACGTTGCCCTGGGCGACAGAAAGAACATGCTCTACAGCGGCTCGACCATAGTCTACGGCCGCGGCAAGGCCGTTGTTACGGCAGTCGGCATGGACACCGAGATGGGCAAGATAGCCGACGCCCTTTCGGATGCCGAGCAGGAGCAGACTCCTCTTCAGAAGAAGATGGCCGAGCTCTCGAAGTTCCTTACAAAGCTCGTTATCGTCATATGCGTAGTCGTGTTCGCGGTCGGACTCATCGAGTCCCTCGTCCTGAGCGATCAGCCCTTCTCATGGGAGCTGCTCGGAAACACCGCGCTTGACACATTCATTTCGGCAATCGCTCTTGCAGTCGCCGCGATCCCCGAGGGACTGCCGGCAGTCGTCACGATAATCCTTTCGATAGGCGTTACCGCGATGAGCAAGAGACAGGCTCTTATCCGCAAGCTTACCGCAGTTGAGACCCTCGGCTGCACCCAGATAATCTGCTCCGATAAGACCGGCACTCTGACCCAGAACAAGATGACCGTTGTTGACCACTTCGGCGACAACGAGAAGCTCATCGCCGAGGCGATGGCACTCTGCTCCGACGCTCAGATAGACGACGCCGGCAAGGTCACCGGCGAGCCCACCGAGGCGGCTCTCGTCGGCTACGCTTATGCGCTGGGCATGAGCAAGAACGATCTGGTCAAGGCGAGTCCCAGAGTCGGCGAAGCTCCGTTCGACTCCGGCAGAAAGATGATGTCCACCGTCCATCAGACGGCATCCGGCATCGTCCAGTACACAAAGGGCGCGCCCGATGTTGTTATCAATCTGTGCAAGAACGCCCTTGTTGACGGCAAGATAGTTCCCATGGACGACGAGTTCAGAGCTAAGATAGCCGCAGACAACAAGAGAATGGCTGACAAAGCTTTGCGCGTTCTCGCAGTCGCCCTCAAAAACTACGATTCCGTTCCCGCATCCTTTGAGCCCGAGGCTCTTGAAAACGACCTCGTGTTTGTCGGTCTGACCGGCATGATCGACCCCGTCCGCCCCGAAGTCAAGGCGGCTATCGAAGAGTGCCGCGGCGCGGGCATAACCCCGATAATGATAACCGGCGACCACAAGGACACCGCAGTCGCCATCGGCCGCGAGCTCGGCATAATCTCCGACGCATCGCAGGCTGTCCTCGGTGCGGAGCTCGACAAGTTCAGCGACGAAGAATTAGTCGAGGAAGTTACGAAATACTCCGTCTATGCGCGAGTCCAGCCCGAGCATAAGACAAGAATAGTCAAGGCGTGGAAGGCACGCGGTATGGTCACCGCAATGACCGGCGACGGCGTCAACGACGCACCCTCCATCAAGGCCGCAGACATCGGCATCGGCATGGGCATCACCGGCACGGACGTCACCAAGGGCGTCGCCGACATGGTGCTCGCGGACGACAACTTTGCTACCATCGTCAACGCTGTTGAAGAGGGCAGAAAGATCTACGACAACGTCTGCAAGGTGCTTCAGTTCCAGCTTTCGACGAACATGTCCGAAGTTATAATCATGTTCATCGCATCGATACTCAACTTTGAGCTTCTCTCCCCCGTTCACCTGCTGTGGATCAACATGGTCACCGACTCCCTGCCCGGCCTTGCGCTCGGCATGGAAAAGGCAGAGGGCAACCTGATGAAGAGAAAGCCCAGAGCGACAACGGACGGCATATTCTCCCACGGCGCGGGCTTCGACATGGCGTGGCAGGGCATCTACCTTGCGATAATCGAGATCGCCGCCTATGTCATCGGCTACTATCATGAAGTTCAAAGCTTCGAGAACATGTTCTTCGGCGGTGAGAATGGTCACTGCGTCAACGCTATGGCTATGGCGTTCCTGACGGTCAACTTCGCAGAGATGATGTGCGCCATCAACATGCGTTCGAGAACCGGTTCCATCTTCTCGAAGAGCATGTTCAAGAACATGAACTGGTGGCTCGTCGGCGCGTTTGTCGTAACGACTGCGCTGACCCTCGCAGCTATCTATGTCCCCGGACTCTCCAACGATGTCTTTGACATCGCACCCGGCACATTCCAGCTCAACGAGCTGCTCATTTCCGCAGGTCTCGCTGTCTCCACTATCCCGGTGTTCGAGATAGGCAAGGCTTTCAGACGCGCGGCAGAGCGCAGAAAAGAAAAGAAAGCTGCGTAAAAATTGATATGATGCATCCCCTGCGCCGAAAGGTGCGGGGGATGTTTTGTTATAACTTTTATCATAGAGGACTGCGAACCGCCGCAGTCCTTATTTTTATTTTGAGATAAACAGCCCCGATGTGACCAAAACATACTATTTTTATATCCTTTTACAAGTGCAAACTGCGCTCAATTTGTTTATATAACGTTAATGAATATATTTTTATTTTTTTGTTGAAATCTATTGTGATGTATGCTATAATTTTTTCAAAACTGTGGCTAATTTTTATGCAGTAAATCTAAATGCGCAGCGGCGCTTTGATAAGGAGGACTTTTTTTGAAAGCCTATAACGCGAAAGACATCAGAAACATCGCCATAGCAGGTCATGGCGGCAGAGGAAAAACAACCCTTGCGGAAGCAATGCTCTACACCGCGAAGGCTACCGACAGACTCGGCAGAGTCGCCGACGGCACCACCGTGCTCGACTTCGACGCCGAGGAGAAAAAGAGAAAGGCCACGGTTTCAACCGCTGTTGCCGCTATCGAGTGGAACGGCGCGAAGATAAATATAATCGACACTCCCGGTCTTTTTGACTTTGCGGGCGGCATGAGCGAAGGCATCCGCGCGGCGGACAGCGTGCTCATCGTCACTGCGGCGGGCTCCGGCTTTGACGTCGGCGCAGAGAAAGCTCTCAAGGCGGCGAACGCCAGAGGCATTTCGAGAATGTTCGCCATCACCCGCTGCGACGCGGACAATACAGATTTCTATAAAACATTTGCAGCTATAAAAGACGCAGTCGGCGGCGCTATCTGCCCCGTTATCGTCCCCTATATGGACGGCGGCAAGGTTGCATCGTATGTAAACCTCGCGTCCCGCAAGGCTTTCGACTACAGCGGCGGAGAGAAGAAAGAGGTCGCAATGCCCTCCGACCCGCAGCTTGACGAGATGCTCGATATACTTACAGAGGCGGTCGCCTCGAGCGACGATGAGCTGATGGAGAAGTTCTTTGCAGGCGAGACTTTCACCCGCGAAGAAATAATCAAGGCTCTCAACTCCGGCGTCAGTGACGGCTCCGTTATTCCCGTATATGCCTGCGCGGGCTACACCTGCGAAGCTATTGATATGCTCCTTGACGAGATAGTCTATTCCGCTCCCTCCGCAGCCGACAAGGCAGGCGAGAACGGTCTTCCCTGCGACGAAAACGGCCCGCTTGCGGCTATATGCTTCAAGACCATCGCCGACCCGTTCGTCGGCAAGATGTCCTTCTTCAAGGTCGTTTCCGGCAAGATAACTTCGGACACTCCCGCTTATAACTCCCGCACCGAAGAGAGCGAGAGAATGGGCAAGATAATCACCCTCAAGGGCAGCAAGCAGGAGGACGCATCCTGCATCCCCGCGGGCGACATCGGCGTTGTCACAAAGCTTGCCGGCATCAAGACCGGCGACACTGTCTGCTCGGCAAAGAACCCGATAACCCTCGAGGGCATCAAGTTCCCGACCCCCTGCCTTTCAATGGCAGTCAAGGTTCGCAAAAAGGGCGACGAAGAGAAGGTCGCGGCGAGCTTGCTCAGACTCCTCGAAGAGGATCCGACAATTTCGTTCGTCATCAACAAAGAGACCCGCGAGCAGATTCTCTCCGGTCTCGGCGAGCAGCACCTTGATGTTATCGTTTCCAAGCTCAAGAACAAGTTCGGCGTTGAGGTCGATCTCAGCGTGCCGAAGGTTGCATACAGAGAGTCCATCCGCAAGAAAGTCGAAGTTCAGGGCAGACACAAGAAACAGTCCGGCGGACACGGTCAGTTCGGCGATGTGTTTATCCGCTTCGAGCCCTGTGAGAGCGACGATCTCGTTTTCGCCGAGGAAGTTGTCGGCGGCTCCGTGCCGAAGAACTTCTTCCCCGCAGTTGAAAAGGGTCTGCGCGACAGCGTCAAGAAGGGCGTGCTTGCAGGCTACCCGATGGTCGGTCTGAAAGCTACTCTTTACGACGGCTCTTATCATCCGGTCGACTCGTCCGAAATGGCGTTCAAGACCGCCGCGAACATAGCATACAAGAACGGTATTCCGCAGGCGAACCCCGTTATCCTTGAGCCCATCGGCACTCTGAAGGCTTACATGCCCGACGAGAACCTCGGCGACATCATGGGCGATGTCACAAAGCGCCGCGGCCGCGTGCTCGGCATGGGCCCGTCCGACGAGCCGAAGATCCAGGAGCTCATCGCGGAAGTTCCCATGGGCGAGATGGGCGATTTCTCGACCGTCCTGCGTTCCGTGACCGCCGGCAGAGGCTGGTTCACCCTTGAGTTCACCCGCTATGAGGATGCGCCGCCCGTCGTTGCACAGAAGGTTATCGAAGAGGCAAAGGCAAACGATGCCGAAGCAGATAAATAAAAACATAAAGAGAGAGAGCTGTCAAAAGGCAGCTCTCTTCTTAATTTAATATCAAAAACCCGCCCGGCATCGCGCCGTGCGGGTCAATTTTATTTTGACTTGCGGCTTTGAAGCGAGATTTCGTCATTCGTCTTTATAACAAATCCGACCGCGCCGCCTGTGTTCGTTATCAGCAGTTCTTCGCTGCCCGCGATGCTCGCATATATATTGTCGATATCAACATCAACGGTATAGCTCCATGTGCCGCTGACTATCGAGCCGCTGCCGTTGTCTATTTTGACAACGACCTTGCAGTCGTCATACTTGAGCGTGATGCTGCCCTTTGAGCAGTTCACCTTGACGCTCGGCATGGCTTCAAAAACTCTGTCGAGGTTTCCGACTGTTCCGACAGTCCTGCCGACCGGGCCCTGATGCGCGTCCTTAGTATTCTGATCGTCCTGCTGCATCCTAACGTTGAGCGTCACTATGGTATAGTTGCCGTAAGCGACGGCGTTCGCGGAGATAAGGTCGCTCGACTTAATTTCATCGGGCACTCCGGGCACTTCGTTCACAGGCGTGCTGTTCGTCGCGAGCGCCGCAGAGGCTATGCCCGTAAACAGGGAGAGCATTCCCTTTTGGAAACTGTTGCGCGGAGTGTAATCAACGCGCTTCATGGACATATACTGCGTGGCGTCGATGCTCTTGGTGTTCGCCGCCGCAGCTTTGTAATACTTGAGCACCCGCGAAGTGTTCGTGGAGTTGAGCCCCTTGTAGACGTTGACAGTCTCGGTCTTTGTTCCGCCGGAAACATTGGAGCGCGTCGCGGTTCTTGAGTCAGTCGTCGGCTCGTCAGTTGTCAGTTCCGCAGAGTCGGTGGACTCCTCATGAATATTCCCCGCATCAGTGACCGAGGGTTCGTCCGTAGAAGACTCCGAACCGTCATCGTTCGTTCTGCACGCCGAAAAGGAAAAGAGCATAGCCGCCGCAAGCAAAAGTGCGGCAAATCTCATAAGCTTTTTGTTCATTCTTCTCCCTCCCGACAGATTTTATCTGAGTGTTGCACTTGATTAGGCTTATATTTTAAGATATTGAAGCAGACAGGTCAAGAAAAATCTTATAAAAAAACATGGCAAAAAATTAATTTTTAATAAAGCCGCAGTTTATCCGACGCATATCCCCGACAGCCGACAAAAAACCGCCCGTCTGGAAAAGACGGACGGCTTCGATTTTTTCGGTTATCAGCCCTTAGCGGTGTAAGAGAAAGCGACGATACCCTTGAGGTTATTGACGGAGACAACAGAGACCTTGATGCCGTTTGCATAGACATTGACATCATATGCCCAGCTGCCTTCGACGATCTTGCCGGTGGTGTTGTCGATCTTGACGACAACCTTGCAGTTGGTGTAGGTCAGCTCAATCTTGCCGTCCTTGTAGTCGACGCTGAGTCCGAGCTCTCTGATAGCGTTATCGACATCGCCGAGGGTACCGACTGCGCAGCCGACGGAACCGCTATGGTTATCAGCCTTTGCGCCCTGAACCTGATCCTTGACGTTAAAGGTAATTGTGGTGTAGTTGCCGCTGGTCACTGCGCTGGCGCTCTTCATGTGGCTCGCCTGCATACCCGAGGGCTTGCCGGGGATATCGGTACGATCCTTGGAGTTCTTGTTGAGTGCGTTTGCAACGGGCTTTTGAGCTATCTTGAGCAGAGCGCCGAGGCTACCGTCAGCAGTGATGCTGCCCTTGAGAGCCATGTTCTGTCTGCCGCTCTTGAACTGCTTGGTAGCGTTGACCGCCGCCTGATAAGCCTTGATGCAAGCGGCTGCATCGTTGGTGTTGAGTCCCTTGGAGGGAGTCGTGCTGCCCTTGGTCGTGGTCTTTGTATCGGAGGACTGAGGAGCCTTAGTCTCGATAACGGTGTGACCCTCTTTATCGGTGACTACTTCGGTTTCGACCTCGGAGGAAGCCTCTTCGGAAGAAGCGGTATCATCGGAAGCGGAAACATCCGCCGCCTGACCGGAGGTCTGCGCGTCACCGGCAGTGGTGTCGTTGTTTGTGTCATTCTTCTTGCACGCCGCGAACGAGAGAACGAGGACAACGGCAAGGATTATTGCCAGAATCTTTTTCATCTTTTTCACTCCTTATGATTTATATATACATTGTATAATCGTTGTTCCAATCAGTCAATAGACAAAAGATAAAATTTAGTTTAACGGTGGTAGTTCAAATTGTGTAAATGCGTCATTAGTGAAACACATCGGGGAAAAGTGTTTTGATTTTGACGGAGGTTTCGCGTAAGTATCCGGAAATAAGAATTTGCCTATTGATAAATCGAGAACAACCACGACAATTTTTTATCCGGACGAAATCCCTCAGTCTCAGCTTCGCCGATCCAGCTCCCTTTACACAAGGAAGCCGACAATAATTTTATATGTGAGAATAAAAATGTCGTTATATTGCCTGAAGAACTCCGCCGCTATTGGCACATAAGTGCGTCGCTCATCCTCCCCGACCGCAAGCGAAAAGTCCTCCGCACTCAGAGTGCAGAGGACTGAAATTCGTGTTTTGTTACGCGAGGATCTCGCCCATGAGACCGGGAGCTGCGCCTGCGGCGTTGGACTCATCGGTATCGATGTGCATTGCCAGCGCATACTTCGGGCTGACTCTGACGACGACATCGCCGAAAACGAGCGAACGGCCGTTGGAGTCGATCTTGACGCTGACTATCTGCTTGTCCTGAAGACCATATTTCTCGGCATCCTCGGGAGTTGCGTGGATGTGTCTCTGCGCCGCGATAACGCCGCACTCGAGCTCAACCTCTCCCTTGGGGCCGACAAGCTTGCATGCGCCGCTGCCTGCGATGTCGCCGCTCTCTCTGACGGGAGCGGTCACGCCGATGGAACGGGCATCGGTGAGCGAAAGCTCAACCTGATTCTCGGGACGCACGGGACCGAGAATGGAGACTGCCGGGAAGCTGCCCTTCGGACCGATAACGGCAACGCGCTCGTTGCTCGCGAACTGGCCGGGCTGAGAGAGCTCCTTCTTGACGGTCAGCTCATAGCCCTCTCCGAAGAGGATGTCAAGAGTTTCTCTGGTGACATGTACATGGCGTGCGGAAGTTTCAACAAGAACTTTCTTTTCCATTTTAAATATCCTTCTTTTTCACTTGATATGTTTGTAAATGCATTTTGAGGCAGGAAACTCCTGCCTCAAAACAGTCATTTTGTTTAATTAGTAAGCGATGTTGTAAATGGTCTTTGTGCCGAAAGGAAGCACTACCATTTCGTCGCCAAGAGGAAGGTGAATTGTCCATTTGGCATCATATGTAGCATTGATAACACGGCTGGTCTTAGCATCAACCTTAACGGTAACTGTACCGGAGGGATACTCCATCTGAGCGGTGCCGATTTTAAAGGTTTTAGCGACAGATTTAAGCACGCCGCTGCTAAACTGATCGTTGATAACGGACGGGAGAACCACGCTGAAAACCTTCGGGGCATGACCCGAGCCGTGATGAACGTTGGAGGAAGCCTTGTCGGCAACCGTCTTTATAGTGATGGTATAAACTCCGCCCGCCTCGGTGCAAGTTGCGCTTGCGACATCATTCGCAGTAAGCTTGCTCGACCAGGACTCGTTCTCAACAGGGAAGTTAGCCTTTATAGCCGCAGAATTGGAGAATGTTTCGGAGCCCTTGCTGTTCTTCTTGAGCTGACCGTCAACAAAGCTGTCTATACCGCCGACAAGCTTATCGACGATGGAGGGCACTCCGGTAATGTTGCCGCTTCTGTAGTTCGTCTCAGAAACTCTTGTAACGCTCTTCGCATTGGGCTTAACGCCGTTAATGGCCTTGTTGAAATACTCAACAATCTCAGCCTTTGTCGAGGGCTTGGAAGCAGTGGTGCTGCTGCCGCCCTGGCTGCCGCCGCCCTGAGTGTTCTTCTCGGTCACGGGAGCTACGGTGTTGCCGGAAGCGTCGGTCTGAGCCTCGGTGGACTCGTCGCCGCTGACGGACTCAGCTTCGCTGGACTCGTCGTTTGCAATCGTCTCGCCGTTTGCGGAAGTGTTGGGCTCGCCTGTGGTGGTGTCGCTGTTGTCCTTATCCTTCTTGCAGGCTGCAAAAGCAAAAACGAAGCAGAGAGCAAGGACAAGAGCTATGATCTTCTTTGTCATTTCAGTTACCTCCGAAAAAATTTTTCTTCATTTCAGCGCGCTTATGCAGGTGCCGTTTCGGAGCGTATGAGCCCATGAAAAACAGTCTCCTGCCTGCGCGGTCAAATTCATTATAAAATAAAAACGCCCAAAAATCAATGGAAAATACAAGATTTATGAAAGATTTATCTTTTTAAAAGCTTTGCTCAAAGAAAATGTCCGCCAGCTCTTGATTGACGGGCGTTTTTCTGCAATAATATAGTGTATATATTTACCTACAGAAACGGAGTGCGGTTTAATGACTGATAACGAAAGACTCGCCGATCTCCTGTTCGGCTCGGACGGGCTGACGCCGGAGGACTGCGAGCTGAGATTCCCCCCGCGCGAGCTGCCCGAGGGCGCGCGCGTGACCCGATTCTCACCGAGTCCGACGGGGTATCTCCATATAGGCGGGCTGTTCGGCGCGCTCGTCGATTTTCTTACGGCGAGGGTCAGCGGCGGACTTACTTATCTGAGAATCGAGGACACGGACAAGAAGCGCGAGGTCGCCGACGGCGTCTCCGCGATAATCAACGGATTCAAAAATTTCGGTCTCGAATTTGATGAGGGCGTGACCGGATTCGACACGGAGAAGGGCGCCTACGGTCCTTATACCCAGAGCAAGCGCGTTGAGATTTACCACGCGGTCGCCAAGCGTCTTGTGCAGGAGGGCAAGGCATATCCCTGCTTCTGCACGGCGGACGAGCTCGCCGCCATACGCGAGGAGCAGGAAAACGGCGGCGCTGCGATAACCGGATATTTCGGCAAATGGGCGAAGTGCCGCGACCTGAGCTTTGACGAGCAGAAGAGACGCATCGAGGCTGGCGAGCCCTATGTGCTCCGCTTCCGCTCCGAGGGCGACGAGAACAAGAGAATTGTCTTTGACGACATGATCCGCGGCAAAATTGAAATGCCGGAGAATATAATCGACGAAGTGCTTTTGAAGAGCGACGGCGTGCCGACCTATCACTTTGCGCATGTCTGCGACGACCACTTCATGCGCACGACACACGTCATTCGCGGCGAGGAGTGGATATCCTCTGTCCCGAAGCACATCGCGCTGTTCAAGGCGTGCGGCTACAGAGTGCCGAAATACGCGCACACTCCGCAGGTCATGAAGATAGATGAGGAGACGGGCGCCAAGCGCAAGCTCTCGAAGAGAAAGGACCCCGAGGCGGCGGTCAGCTACTTTGTCGAGCAGGGATATCCCAAGGAGAGCGTTATCGAATATATCATGACGCTGCTCAACTCGAACTTCGAAGACTGGCGCAGGGCGAATCCCACGGAGGACTGCTGGAAATTCCCGTTCAATCTCAAGAAGATGAGCGTGAGCGGATGCCTGTTTGACATGGCGAAGCTCAACGACGTGAGCAAGAATATTATTTCGCACATGACGGCGGACGAGGTGCTCGGCAATGTGCTGAACTGGGCGAAGGAATATGACGGGGAGCTCTACAAGCTTCTCGACGCCGACCGCGATTTTGCGCGCGGCATATTCTCGATAGACCGCGACTGTCCGAAGCCGCGAAAGGATATCGCAAACTGGGAGCAGGTCAAGGACTTTGTCTCGTATTTCTACGATGAAATCTACACCCCCGACTACACCCTGCCCGAGAATATCAGCGCAGACGATGCGGCGGCGATACTGCAAAAATACATCGGCGAGTTTGACATAAACGACGACAAGGACGCATGGTTTGCGCGCATCAAGGCGATGTGCGAGCCGCTCGGCTACACGCCCAACGTCAAGGAATACAAAAAAGATCCCACGGCGTTCAAGGGTCATGTCGGCGACCTTTCGACCGTTATCAGAATTGCGGTGACTTCGCGCCGCAACACGCCCGATCTTCATTCGATAATCAGGCTGCTCGGCGAGGACAGAGTCAGAGCGAGACTCGCTGCGGCGCTCGCACACTACAAGGAGGAGATATAAATGGCGGACAGCACCAATCTCAATTCGAATTTTATCACTGATTTTATAGACGAGGATCTTGCAAACGGGGTCAACACCCGCGTGCAGACGAGATTCCCCCCGGAGCCCAACGGTTATCTGCACATCGGTCACGCAAAGGCGATATGCATCGACTTCAGCATCGCGGAAAAATACGGCGGAGTGTGCAATCTCCGTCTCGATGACACGAACCCCTCAAAAGAGGATGTCGAATATGTTGACGCGATAAAAGAGGACATTGAGTGGCTCGGCTACAAATGGAACGAGGTCTACTACGCATCGAGCTATTTCGATTTTCTCTATGAGTGCGCGATAAAGCTCATCAAAGAGGGCAAGGCGTATGTCTGCGACCTGTCGCCCGAGGAAATACGTGAATACCGCGGCACTCTTACAGAGCCCGGCAAGAACAGCCCCTACCGCGACCGCTCGGTTGAAGAGAATCTCGACCTCTTCCGCCGCATGACCGAGGGCGAATTTGCAAACGGCGAAAAGGTTCTGCGCGCCAAGATAGATATGGCGAGCCCGAACATCAATATGCGCGACCCGGTCATCTACAGAATCGCGCATGTCTCCCACCATCAGACGGGCGACAAGTGGTGCGTCTATCCGATGTATGACTTTGCCCATCCCCTCTCCGACGCTGCGGAGAAGGTCACATATTCCCTGTGCTCGCTCGAGTTCGAGAACCACAGACCGCTCTACAACTGGTTCATCGACGCTATCGGCTTTGAAGAGCCGCCGCGTCAGATAGAGTTCGCGCGTCTTAACCTCAACTACTGCGTGACGAGCAAGAGAAAGTGCCTCGAAATGGTTCAGACCGGCGTTGTCAACGGCTGGGACGACCCGAGAATGGTCACTCTCTGCGGTATGCGCCGCAGGGGCTATCCCGCCGCCGCGATACGCGATTTCATAGGCCGCGTCGGCGTTGCGAAGGCATACAGCGTGGTTGACTACGGTCTGCTTGAAGCGTGCGTCAGAGACAATCTCAATCAGAACGCCCCGCGCGCCATGGCGGTTCTCAATCCCCTCAAGCTCGTTATCGACAACTACCCCGAGGACAAGACCGAGGAAATTGAGGTCGAGATAAATCCCGACAAGCCCGAGCTCGGCCGCCGCAAGGTCACATTCTCCCGCGAACTCTATGTTGAGCGCGAGGACTTCATGGCTGAGCCCGTGAAGAAATATTTCAGGCTCTTCCCCGGCAACGAAGTGCGTCTCAAGAGCGCATATTATGTGACCTGCAACTCATATGATACCGATGAAAACGGCGAAGTCGCCTGCCTGCACTGCACCTACGACCCCGAGAGCCGCGGCGGCGAGACGCCCGACGGCAGAAAGGTTCGCGGCACCCTGCACTGGGTCAGCGCGACAGACAATGTGAAGGCTCAGGTGCGCCTCTATGACCGCCTGTTCAACACCGAGAACCCCGCAGGCGAGGACGGGAACGGCGACTATCTTCAGAACATCAACCCCGATTCGCTCAAAATTATCGACGGATGCCTGCTCGAGGGCGGACTCCGCGACGCAAAGCCGGGCGACACATTCCAGTTCATGCGCCAGGGCTACTTCTGCGTCGATAAGGACAGCACTCCGGGCAATCTTATCATAAACCGCACCGTTGCGCTCAACTCCTCATGGGACAAAAAGAAGAAATAAGCAAATAAGAAAGGTCGGTCAGGATGAAAGCTCTCAACAGAATTGTGACGGCTCTGCTGGCAATTGCCGTGTTCCCCGTCGCATATTTCACGGATCTCATAACCGTCTATATGCACGCGACTATCTACGATTCAAATATTGTAGAGAATCTGAGCGTCAAACGCATCATCGAGCTTTTCACGGGAGACGGTCTTTTCGCCGACCTCGTTAAAGGCGGCGCATCCGAGCTCCCGGACGGACTTTTGAAATTCAAGGGCAATTTTATCGCCTTTGTTGTATTCTTTGCCATCGCCCTGCTCGTTGCGCTCGCGACGGTTATAGTCGCTGCGGCGACGAACTCGCGCAAGGCGACCGCTTCGCTCGGCGCGGCAGGTCTTTTGAGCATTATAGGCATGAGGATAGCGTTCTCCGCCGTCTCTTCGGCGGTCAAAGCGGGCACGCTGACCCTCGGTTCGCTGACTGACATGTCGTTCATGAATCTCTTCGGCAAGATAGTGCTCGTCACGATGAGCACGGCGCCTGCGGTGATGACGGTTTTGTTTTTGGCGATACTCATCTGGAACGTCGCGTTTATCGTAATCGACCTCGGCGAAGAACAGCCGAAGAAGAAAGCCAAGCACGCGAAGAAAAAATAAAAAACGAGGGAGTCGGATTTCCGGCTCCCTTTTTTTCAGCAAAACAAGCTATTATCAATTTAGATTTTATCGGCTATCGCCGATGGAGGACAGCCGCAAGGGCTGTCTATACAAAGTGTGTTGTCCGAAAACCACAAAAATTTAAAGGCAAACGAATTTCGCCCCAGTCTGTTGAAAAAGTCCGTCATGCACGGTCTCAAGG
>ULWQ01011096.1_pt1 | contig 14193 bp, 23 predicted proteins | sample 1960491 | NCBI WGS metagenome assembly ULWQ01 (sample SAMEA4835816, study PRJEB28245) | human gut metagenome | biome: gut microbiome; material: fecal sample | place: Denmark | collected 2008
TCTTGTCAACTACTAATTTTACTTATTTTTGACAATTTTCGCTGCCGTCCGGCTTTCTTCTGCTCGCCGTCCTCGCGGACAGCTTGGTTAGATTACCACATGCTGCCACGCTTTGCAACCCCTAATTTCACTTTTTTGCGCCTTGCTATGAAACAGCTTTTTTCATAAGTTATACTTATGTCTCATTTCGTCCGCAGGTTGTATTACACATATATAATAACTGCAGAGGCTCCGTTGCGATATTATTTTCCGCAGACGCCTTGCGCCTTGCGTTCCTCTATGCTACTATGAGATTTAAGGGGGTGTTCTGTGTGTTCTTTGATGGCCTTTCTGATTTTGAAAAGGGCGCAGTTTTTTGCGCTATGGACTCTGTGGGGAAAAGCAACGATATGCGTCCATCCGTGAAGCTGATGCTTAAATACTATAAGAACGGGCATTTTGACAAAGATAGCTTCCTTGAAAAAGTTCGTCCCATTGTGCCGTATGCAAGTGATGAAGAGATTCTTGAATATGCCAACCAGGCCGTCCTTGAAGAACTTCGCCGCCGTGGATTGGAATAGCGCAGCCGATTAGTAAGGAGGTATATCCATGGATCTCTTTGAAAGCATGGCCATGTCCGGAAGTGCGTTTTTCCCCGCTCCCTCTTGACAATTCCCCGTTCTCGTGCTAAGATGTCCCCACAATCCAAGGGGTGCTGGCGCAAGCTGGCTGAGATGAGACGTATCGCCGTCCAGTCCCTCGAACCTGATCCGGGTAATGCCGGCGTAGGAATGCGAACATATGGTTTTTGTTTTCCGCATTGCGACGCCTGCATGGCTCGCCATGCGGGAATTTCTTTTTCTGGAGGTACTAATTATGAATCACGCAAAAGTCCGCGCCCTGTGCGAGGGCGCTGTACTGCTGGCCGTAGCCCAGATCCTCAGCTATATCAAGCTGTGGGAGATGCCTTGGGGCGGCAGTATCGTTCTGTCCATGGTGCCGCTGGTGCTGTACGCCGTCCGCTGGGGACTGGGCGCCGGTCTGCTGGACGGCTTCCTGTTCGGCGTCCTGCAGTTCATGTTTGACGGAGGCTTCGCCATCGGCTGGCAGTCCATCATCGGTGACTATCTGCTGGCCTTCACAGTGCTGGGCCTGGCCGGCCTGTTTGCCCGCCGTAAGAACGGTGTCTTTCTGGGCACGCTGGTAGCCGGCGGCGCACGCTTCCTGGTACACTATGTGGTGGGCGCCACCATCTGGGCCGCCTACATGCCCGACACCTTCTTCGGCATGACCATGCACAGCCCCTGGTTCTACTCCCTTCTGTACAATCTGGCCTACATGCTGCCCAATATTGCCATCACGCTGGTGATCTTCGCCATCGCCTACAAGCCGCTGGGCAAGTACCTGACCGGCGCCGATCTGGAGCAGGCCAAGTAAACCGCCTCCCTCTCCGCGCATGGCCCTCTCCCCCCTCTGGAGGGCCATGCGCGATTTTTTCGCGATTTTTTCTCCGGCAGACCGCGAAAAGGTATTGACAAATGTCCCAAAACCTGTATAATAGTTTTTGTTCGTCAGAACATAGCGGGATTGTGTAAAGGTAGCACAGCGGACTCTGACTCCGTATGTGAGGGTTCGAATCCTTCTCCCGCTGCCAAATGAAACCACCGAAAGTGTATTGCTTTCGGTGGTTTTTCTTGCTTTTGCTGGATTTTTGATGCAGAAAAATTGAATATAATTTTCTGAGAAGCCGTTTTACCCCTAAGTTTACCCCAATCACGCTCGGAGCTTCATCTTGTTAAAGCACAAATGGTATAAAAACTCCGCCGATCTACATCGACCGACGGAGTTCTTTTTATGCACGCTCCAGCTTCTCAAAATACCCTTGCATACGGGCTGCACTGGCCTCTTTCATGCGTTCTGAAACATGGCCGTACACATCCAGCGTAAACGATGCCGTTGCGTGACCCAGATTTTCTTGCACGGTTTTCACATCATCGCCATTCTGGAGGGAAAGGACAGCGAAGGTATGACGCAGATCGTGAACGCGGGCATTGGGGGCGCCTGCTGCTCTTGCGATCTTTTTGTGATGGTCATAGAGTCGATGCGGGTGGAGGTGGTCGCCCAATGCGTTGGTGAACACCAGCCGACAGGCCGCGTATTGCTTGGCTGCATCCCGCCAGTCCAGCCATGCGCCTCCGGCCAGCAATCGACGCGCCGCCTGCTTTTTTCTGACGGCGCGAAGGATGCCCATCACAAACGGAGCCGGATGCAAGATGCGCGTCCTGTCATTCTTCAACGAGGCAAACTGAAAACCTCCCGCTTCCGCCGGACGCTTCTGAAGCTGCTTGCAGATCTTGAGCGCCCCTCTATCGAAGTCCACACAGTCCCATGTCAGGCCCAGCGCCTCCGCCTCGCGCAGGCCGGTGAACAGGATCACCTTCAGCATGTCGCCATAATCTGTATCACCATCTGTGGCGGCAAGATACGCCTTCACCTGCACATCCGTGAGTGGGACGATCTCCGTCTTTTCCACGCGGGGCAAGTCTACCATGTCGCAGGGATTTCGTGCGATGTAGCCCAACTTCACAGCTTGCGAAAGGGCCTTTGTGAGGACACCGTGGACGTTCCTCACAGTTTTTGCATTGAGTGGGGCCTGCTCTGTGACGATCTCACCATTCTTTTTGATGATCTTTCCTGCTTCATCCCGCTTGGGAACGGTACGGCCACGGGCCAGCAGGTCATTATAAAAACTCTGGACAAGATGGGGCGTGAGTTTGCTCAGCTTCACAGCGCCGAGGGCAGGCTTGATGTGCGTCGCGATTTGGGCTCGGTAGGTCTTTACCGTGCCGTACTTCTGCGACAGAAGATAGTCGCGCTGCCAAATGTCCAACCATTGCGCGAGTGTCAGGCGCGTTGGCTCTATGTAAAGCCCATCATCAACGCTCTTCTGTGCATCGCGCATGGCCACGAGCACTTCTTTCTGTGTATCGCCGTAGATACTCCGGCGGATGGGCTTGCCTGTACCCAGGTCGGTGCCCACGGTAATCCGCGCCTCCCATCGGCCATCGGGCCGCTGCCGGATGCTGCCCGCGCCACTTGCATTACGTTTCCTCGGCATGCTGCTCTACCTCCCGGATTTCAATAAGTTCTTCAGCCACTCTCGTGGCTTCACGTTGAAAATTAAATATGGCCAGGTCACGCTGCTCCCGCCTCGAATCTTCCGACAAGCCATCAAAAAAGTCTTTCTGCTTTTCGCCGATCCGCCTAAAGCTATCATCCAACTCCGCCACATCTACGCCCATCTTTTGGGCGGTCGCTTTCTGAAATAAAGGCGACATATACGGCCAAATCGACCCAACCGTCTGAGATACGCTTTCCGCCACCGTTGGGAATTGCCCCAGATCCCGACACTCCTTTGCTCTGACCAACAAGGTCGCAAATGATTTTGCTTCAAACAAAATATTCAACGCCTCTGTCGTTTCGGAAAGAAACATTGCATCCTTCGGTACTTCATCGGGCCATTCGTCATCGCCGTCGTGGTATCTATGTCCAATGAGCTTTTCTGCAACGCTCTTTGAAAGGCCGGTAGCACTCTGCACATCGCAAAGCTGTCGGGTAAACTGCGGATACTCTCCGAACAAATACCCGGTGTCCACATGGAGTATCTCACAGAGCAGCGGGATCAAATCAACACGAACGCGGTTCGTTCCGTATTCCCATTGCTTCAGCACATCAACTGAAAATGTCCCATCCATGCGCTTTCCTATGGCATCTGCCACTTGCTGTCGGGTCAGCCCAGCGGCTTCTCGTGCGGTCATTATGCGGCCTGCCATCTCTTTTTTGCACGTTTTAGAATTATAAATTCCGTTCATTCGAAAATAACCTCGCAAAAAGGATTTTGAAGTAATTTACAATTCCATTATATCACGGTATACTTGTTTTGTCGAGAGGGAAAACGCTTTCGTGCTGTTGCACTCAGCAGAAAAAATTTATCTCAGAAGCGCTCAATTCCCTTGACACGGCGATTAGACTACCGATTGCCAAAGGGCAAAAAATGTTTTTATAGGAGGAATAACATGGAAAAGCTTGGATTTTCAAAACGAGCCATCGACGTGGACGAACTGGCGGAGGCTTTGGGCATTAGCAAACCTACGGCCTACGAACTCTGTAACCGCGAAGACTTCCCAGCGATCCGCATCACACCCCGGCGGATCATCGTCCCTGTCGATGGTCTGCAGCGGTGGCTGGAGGAACAGTCCGGCGTTGGGAAGAAAGAGGGGTGACAGGTAGATGGATTCGGATAATCCGGCCAAAATGGTGGCCGATATGTAGGGAGGACAAGCCGTGGCCAGGAAAAAGCGATTCAGCGGCGAGTCTGATCTAAAGCCGTGGCTTACCAACAAGGCACCAGGCAGCAAAACAAACGGCCGTTTCATTCAGGTGGGTAACTCTCTGCTGATGAACACGCAATTTCAGGAACTAAGCACCGGCGCAAAGTACTTATATTTATGCATGGCTATGGAGGCGGGCGCCCAAAATGATTTCGCGTTCCCGAAAGGCGTAGCCGCACGAAAGTACGGAATTGCCACCACTTCTTTTGAACGCCACCGGCGAGAGTTGGAAAGCGCGGGCTTTATTTGCATCTTGAATAGCCCGTCTGATTCTGAGCCAAAAGCGCAATTTGCCGCAAACCGCTTTCGCTTCAGTTTCGAGAAGTGGCGCGACGGGACGACTCCCCGCAATCCCCCTCTGTAGTATCTATAGATAAGGCCGCTATCACACACTACACATGGTACCTATATAGGTATATGGTATCCAACTTGGGGCGCAAGAAATTATCTGCACAGCTTGACGGGGTATCCAACTTGGGGTAGGTGCATCTGAAAAACAGGTGGGAGGGGTATCCAACTTGGGGTAGATGTATGCTTACGGGGTATCCAACTTGGGGCGCAGACCACGCACTTCAACACAGTAAAGTTTTTTGTTTTATGACCATTGCAGTCGCATAAGGAGAAGGAGCATGATTATGAACTTTGCATTTTCATCCCCAGCCGAGAATCTGGAGGCGTCCAGCGAGGCGTGGCTGCGCGATTTGGCGGAGCGGGGTTTCTCCCCTCGCACCATCACCGGCTACGCGCTGACCGCGGAAGATTTTACCCGCTTCTTCGCCAGCGAGGAGGACGAGCCTGATGCTCCGTCATATGCGGACATTCTTTTGTGGAAGCAGTCGTTTGATGCTCGCGGACTCACCCTGAGGACACAGCAGCAGTACCTCATCCGGCTCCGCGCCTTTTTCAACTGGGCCGTCGAACATGGCTGGTATGAGAACAATCCGGTGCAGGGTCGCCTGATCCCATCGGCGAGCGACCTGCCGCCGACGGAATATGTCAGGCTTCAGGGCTGGCAACTCCAGCAGCTTTATACCTTCAATCGGCCCCACCGTGCCAAGACCGCAACCTACCCCCGCAACTACGCCATCGTGGCTCTGCTGCTTACCACCGACCTGTGCAACACAGAGCTACTGCATTTGACCCCCGCCGATCTACACTGGGACGAGGGGGAGATCTTCGTGGAGTACGGCAAGGGCAACAAGTTCCGCCGGGTGGACTTCCCCGATATTGCACAGTCCGCCGTCCGCATCTACCTGGCCAGCGGCATTCGCCCCCGTGACCTTCCCGACACCGCCCCCCTGTTCGGCACTACCAGCGAGAAGGGTACTTTCGGTGTCAGAAAGAGGGATTGTGCCTGGTCTGCCGGTTCGTCCACATGGCTTTCCGCTCTGGTGGAGCGCCACGTCAAGGCCGTGGCCTTCGTCCCCGGTGTGCGCTGCCGTGAACTGCGTTACGCTGCGGTCCAGGCCGAGTCGGCGTCTCTGGCAGAGGCCCGCGCCCGTCAGGCAAGGCTCAACGTTTCCCTGCTGGAGCGGATGAAAAGCCGCCCCTGACCGACGGGGTCAAGGGCGGTGGTGATGGAAACACTCAATTCACGGGTATGTGAAAATACATATCGCGTTCATATTAGCGTGGCCTTAATCTTTTCTATTTCAGCTTCTGCTTCCGACAGAGTGGCAATCACTCTTTTTTTGTCCGACTTTGTTTTCAGGGCATCGCCGCGGATCTTGATGCTTCGGCGGGTTTTGCCGAGGAAATCGTTGATGATGAGTGTCAAATCCTCAATAAGTGTATCAGTCGTATGCTCAATAGGCGGTTTACCGTTGTCTACCATGCTGGCGATACCCTCATTGATGATGCGGTACAGTTCCCGGGTTTCGGCCGGCCTACCAACATTCTTTTTCTTCTTTTCCCCATTTGGAACCCACGCCCACCCTTCTTTTGCCGCCTCAATCACGTCCAACTGTTCTTCAGGTGCCATCTCCAGCAGATTGGCAGTCTTAGTAAAGTCGCACGCACCATTACCAATATCATCGATAGGGATGACACTCGTCCCATTGTCACGTTTCATAGCTTCTTCGATGGCTTTGTTGATAAATCCATTTATGCTATCGTGTTGAGCTTCTGCATGGGCCTGTATCGCGTTCCGTTGCTCTACACCCATTCTAATCTCCACGCGGACAAATTTTTCCATGTATTTCTGCTGTGCCCGCTTTTGAGCTTCAGTCTTCTCACCCATCCATGTCCCTCCTTGAATTACAATTTAGCTATTTTAGTATACCACAAGCGCAAATCTACCGATAGATACATTTTGCACAAATCTACCGGTAGACATTCAGAGGATGTCACAGTTGATATCTACCGGTAGATATGATAGTATGTAATCACAGCAAGGGAACAATCGAAAACAGTTCAGACACCGGCAATCGTTTGTAAGCAGTAACGACCGAGATCACGGATAAGGGCGGGACGGTATGCGGAAGTAGCAGCGCAACGCGCAGACGCCTCAATGACCCCCGCCGCCGGAGTTCCCCAAATTTTGAGGAGGTACATACCATGGTCAACAAAAATCTTGATTCCCATATCCACGAGCTGCGGGAGCTGCGCCGCATGGCCGACGAACTGACCGCCGCGATCGACACTATTCAGGATGCCATCAAGGCCGAAATGACCGCCGCCGGCGTGGACGTTCTGACCGGCAGCGACTGGAAAGCCGTATGGAAGCCCATCACCCCCAGCCGCATTGACACCACCGCCTTGAAGAAGGCCCTGCCCGACCTGGCGGCACAGTTTACCAAGGTCAGCACCGTCCGGCGGTTCAGCGTTGCCTGAGCCGCACGGTCTGAAAAATTTGGAAGGAGGTGAAAAGCTATGGTGCTATCACGCCATGAACAGGAAACGGTTATCAGCTTCAACGAAGCTGAGCCGACCGCCGACGTCTACACGCACAACAAGTCGCTGCGTCAAAAGCTGGAAATGTGGGCGCTGGACAGGCCCACGGATTGCCGACTTGTCCGAAAGTCCCATGACGGCAAGGCCGCCGAGTACATCGTGCCAAAGGCATGGCTGCGGGTTAAACCACCGCGTGCGATGAGCGACGCGCAGAAAGCGGCACTCGCAAGAGCACGGGAAAAGGCCAATACCTCCGTGTAACGCCTCTGTGTGCAGTGTTTCAAGACTGTGTAAACCCAACCGAGGGTAAGTATATACCCCCCACCATACAGGGCGCGAAAAAGCCTCCGTCTACAAAGCGAAAAACAGGAAAGCGGCCTTGCATGGCCGCAGAAAGGGTTTTGAAATTGTTTTACATCAAGGATCAAGGCCGCCAAATCCCCATTGAGGACGGTGAGGGCGGCAACGTATTCACACAATGTGGAGACTGCGGCACAGAGTTCGAGGTCGATCTCGTGGAGGCCATACGCAACGGCTGCGACATCTACGCATCTTCAGTCTATTGCCCGGCATGTAGTGCTAAGCGACTGAAGGCAAAGAAGGAGACTGACCGCGAAATCAAGCTCCTCGCCGAGCGATATGAAGACTGTGGCATCACTGAGGAAATCATCCGCAATTTAATGGAGAAGAAAGCTGGTTTGGATGACCGCGCCAAGCTGATTGGTATCCGGCTGGGGTTGGGTCACGAGTTTCACCGCGAGGAGCTTTTCTCCGTTGATGACCTGTGCCATGTCACCGGCGAAACACCGGAGGAAGCCCTGACGCGGATGCGAGAGGCCGGTGTGTCTCCCATCACGGTATCACCCGCGCCGTGGCTGAAGGGCGGTGTGTCGTGAGCTACTACCGCGTTTGCCGTCGATGCGGAGCCAACCTCGACCCTGGCGAAAAATGTGACTGCGGAGATGCTGCCGATGCTGTATCTCATCATGACCGCCGGAGCGTTCCAGCTTACCCGCTGGATGCTGGCTCTGCTGGATGCCATAGAAAAGCCCTCTGTGCCTACGCCGACCAAAGCACGACACAGAGGAGCTTGACCACCAACCGCCACAGGGCAGCCGGTACAGTCATTGTACCAGCCTCCCACCGATAAAACAAGGAGGAAATTATGATCTGTGCTTACGAACTCACCGCCGCCGAGCGGCATACCATCCGCGAAGGTCTTTTCGAGACGATGTCCGACTTTGAACGCCCCTGGCGTATGCTGCTGCACCTTTGGATGCAGTACTGGGGCGAGCACCCCACGGACTATCAGGAGTGGGTGCAGAGCGACGCGGAAAACATTGGCGATTTGCTCCTGACTATCACGAATGTGTTGAGAGATGCACTGGAGTCTTACCATCTGATGACCGGCGGCGAGTTTGAAGGTGACCGCGATCCCTGCGGCGCTTATCTGGAGGAGGCCCAGCGCGTAGAGAAGTCCCGCCGCATCGATGATTGCATCGACACGGTGCGGAAGATGATATGTCAGTCCCGCACACTCTCCACAGCAGAGCGCGACGCCTTTCTTGGGCGACTGAACAACGGGATTATGGCTATGCGTGATAAGGACATTATGCAGGCTTTGGAAGAGTTCACCGCCGAGGTCAAGGACAGGGTCAGCAGCCGAGCAGAGTAACCCACCGCACGCAATGTACACAGAGAGAGTACCTGCCATGCGGCGGGTACTCTCTTTCTTCTGCCCACAAGCAAGCATATCCACTCTCTCAGCAAAGAGCCGCATAACACGGAAAACACACGGCACACTGCGCGGAAAATGACACGCAAGACCACCGCAGCGCTCACTCTCACCCCACTGCTTGGATTTGAAATTCGCGCAGTGAGAAGGGCATAAGCGTGGTTCGGACTTGAAATCCGACCCTTTGTCATGCCATTATGCGCGGCTTGTACGACATAGACTAATCTCACACCAGGCGAACGCGGCCAGCCATACCAACGTTTCTGTAGTATGTAGGGTGTACGCAGCGAAAGAGAGGGGGGTGGTTTACAATGCGGAGATGAAAAAAGTAAGTCCCCCTCCCCGAAACTCTCCCCGTCGGGTAGATGTTCCGATTTGTACATGGGAGTATATGAAGGAAAGCACACTCTCTTTGCGCGACGATAACTCAAAAGCACTTGACAGCGCAATAACTTTTGCGTATACTGAGGATGAAAGGGGGCAGGATAACCGTGCATAAGATTTTCTTCTACCGTGACCGCAGCGGTAACGAACCTGTCTTCGAGTATCTGAAAGAGCTGACTGCAAAAACAGATAAAAACAGCCGTATCAATGCCAATAAGATCAACGATTATATTGAAATTCTGCGCGTGTACGGCACGCAGGCCGGAGAGCCCTATATCAAGCATCTCGATGGTGAGATATGGGAGCTGCGCCCGCTGCGAAACCGCATTTTGTTCGTTGCATGGACAGGCGACGGATATGTGCTTCTGCATCACTTCATCAAGAAAACGCAGAAAACTCCGGCACGAGAGATCGAGAAGGCAAAAAGAGAGCTTTTAGACCTGTTAGAAAGGGGTGTTGACTATGAGTAATCCAGCTATTGGCAGAAGTTGGGAGGACGCACGCGCAGAGCTCTATACGCCGGAGGAGATCGCCGAAAGCAATCTGCGTGTTGCCTTGATTGGCGAACTTATCAAAGCGCGGCAGGAACAGGGCATCAGCCAAAAGCGTCTGGAGGAATTGAGCGGCGTCAAGCAGCCGGTGATCGCAAGGATGGAGGCTGGCGTCACCAGCCCGCAGATCGACACGATCCTGAAGGTACTGGCCCCGCTGGGGAAAACGCTGGCGGTAGTCCCATTAGACAACCGATGATCACGCAAAGGGAGAGGGCAAATGCCCCCTCCCTTTCTTCGGCAAAGTATGCAAAAAATATCAAGTACCGCAACATAATGTTTTTGTACATATAATAATATCTATATCTTGTGCTTTCACTTCGGCTTTGTTATACTGTACACATGGGGATAACTGCATCGTCCCCCATGCTCCAAACTCTTGTTTGTGAGCCACTCCTACCCGCGACCGCCGGCGGGATATAAGCAGGCGGCAACTGAATACCGGCTGACGGATAGGAAGCGGAAACGCGCGAAGAAACCGACAGCGCATGGCCATAAAAGGGTGGCCGTAAGTTCCAAACGGGGAAGAAGGCGGAAGCTGCATTACCCAGCGGAGCGTGCGCGTGGATTTCGTGCGTCTTTTTATGCCCGTCAGCCGGTTTAATTTTGCAGGAGAGGAGAGTGTGTGCTGATGGCAGAACTGACCCGCGAGGAGAAGGCGAAGGCCGCGCAGAGGGCGTATATGCGGAAGTACTCCCAGCGCCCCGAGGTACGGGAGCGAAAGCGGCAGGCCAATATTGACTTTTGGGCACGGCGATATGCCGAGATGACCGAGACGGAAAAGCGGGAGGCTGAGAAAACCCGTTGAGAAACAAAAATGCCCCGTCAGGGCTGAAAGGAGCAAGAGAATATGAGAACAGATTATTTCTTGGGTCAGAATCGCGGTGACGACTATCGCAACTCTATCAAAAGCTATTCACTTCAGGCGTGGCGCGATGCCGGCGGAGAAGATGGAAACGAGCCGTACTTTGAAGAGGATGTGCAGCGCCGTGGCTTGGATTACTGTCCCGTGATACGGGTATATGTAGATGCCCGCATCTTCTCCACATGGGAAGCGTGGAAAGCGGAGGCGGAGCGCGCCAAGCTGGGCGCGATTAAAGGAAAAGACATCTACGGAGGACTCGCTTTCTTTGGCGGTGTAGGGTATTCCTTTTCCGGCAATCCCGCCTTTCTCGTGGAGGATATTCCCGGATACGGCACGAGGATATGGATCAACGTGCTTTGTCCCAACGAATCGGAGTTCTGCCGGGCAAAGGCGGACGCGGAGGAAGAAGCTGCGCGCCGCAAACGACACGGCGTGGCAGTCAATGCGCTGAGCGACTCACAGCGTACCACCCGGTATTGCTCCCTCCAGAACCAGCGCAGCGAGTTGGAAAAGCAACTGGAACGCTGGGGGGTACAGTAATGCGGCGGCCCGAAACGCCCCTGCGGGCGATCTCCGCCTACTGTCTGGCGGAATGTTGTTTGGGCAAGCCGCACCGTGTGGACGCCTGTCAGGAGTCGGAATGTCCTCTGCATGCCTTCCGGTATGGGACTGATCCGTATCAGGTGCGCTCTGGCGGCCCCGATGCCGGCGGCAAGCGCAAGTGAAGGAGGTGGGCTGCCATGGCATCCAAATTGATAGGACGATTCAGCGGCCTTGAGCAGGACATCTCGGCACTGGTTTGGCCGTCGGCCTCATGATCGACGCGCTACTCTGCTCTGTACACGTCCCAGCAAATATGTAGAAACACAGGAAAAGGCCCACCCTCAGCGGGGTGGGCCTTTTGACATGCGCTATTCTGGTTTGTCTACCTCCGTCAAATCGATAGGGGCTATCCCCATTGCAGCGGTGATTTCCTTAATCGCCTTCTTGATTCTCTCCCATGCAATCGGGTAGCAATCATCTTTCAATGCTGATTCAAAATTCTCGGGCATTGTATCAAATTCAAATATACTTTCAGACGATATGTCCACAGAAAAACCCTCTCCCTTTGTAGGGCGAAGCTTTGTTTCTATCTGTAGCATACATTTTTTCTCTTCCGGCTCCGTTGGTTTTTTCGCTGACACACGATTCTCAGTTTCTATCGTTAATGCCCCATGTTCTAAAGTTTCATCTATATTACATGCTATTCTTACGATACGAAATTGAGAGATTCGGCACCCGTTTCCTCCCATCTTACAAACGCCTCCTGTCCCTTGAAGTCTGTACATCCATATGATGCTCCTCGTAAAGGAGAATACTCTTTCAATGCCTCCGCCGGAATAACAAACGTAACTGTTTCCTTTTCTCTATTATGCCGACAGTTAATCTCATTCTGAATCGACTCTGATACCAATTGATTTAAAGAAATCCCTCGAGTTTCGGATTCTAAGGCCGCCTTTCTATGCAACTCTGGTGAAATTCGGACATTAAATGTCCCTTTATATTCTTTATCTGGTTCCTTTCCAATCTCCGCACACATTTCAAGATAGTCGTCAACACTCTCATGAAATACGTCTTTAATTTCGCTTAGGCTCTCTCCATCAAATACAATCGTATCATTTATTCCAAGGATTCGCCCAACAAGGACATCATCTTCGTTTGAATACTCAATCTTTGCATGGTATCCGCGATATTCTATCAAATTGCTCATATAAAGCATCCTTCCTCCTGTCATCTACTATAAAAGCTACTTTGTTATCTCACCGACCTCCTCCAGAAAGTCAATCACCCTATCTATCATGTACATTTTTAATTCCTTCTTAGGGTGCGGAGTGTGAAACTTAAGCACTCTCTGCGTTTCGTCATGTATGTAGGCGATCGCCGATCCGCTGGTTTTCCCTCGGCAGTTTTTTACACACCCGCACTTCCCCATTAAAGAATCCAACTCCGCAACCGTAAAGTCCTTTGGTTTTGAACGGAGGCGCTGTATCAAATTATCTTTCTGAGACATTCTTCCCTCCAGTTGCAACTGCGGTTTAGTTGCATTTATATTACCGTAATGAGTAAAAAATGTCAACCTTGTCAATCATTATTTTTTCTTTTCAAGCAAACTACACGTTCAACCTTTAAAACAAATCCCTCTCCCCTCTGTCTTGATTTAACACAACAGTTGCACTTGCGAATACACCCTTCCCTTGCTCCATCTCCGGCAGTTCTGTAATTACACTTTTGGGCACTTTGCTCTTACTGGAAAGGATCGCCTCCCGTGCGCCGCTCTCGATCTTTTCGGCGGCATCCACGCCCTTGGAGAACTTGGCGGCCCGCTTGACGGTGTTGCGCCCAATTTTGTGTTCGTGTGCAATAACCTCAGCGGTATCTCCCTGAATCAAAGGACCATTTTGGGCTTTTGATTTTCTATCGCCACCAGCGGTCATTTTCTGTGCTTCGTACTGCCGACCGATCAAGTACGTTTTCTGCGCATCCGTCAGGTTGCAGCGTCCCAGTTGGTTTTTGCAGATCCATACGATGGCCTCATAGCGACCCGCGAAAATGAATATCATAACGGACTTTTTTCACCCCTATTTTTACCCTCCTACTTCCCAACTCGACACAGTAGCAACGGCGGTGTTTCTCTTATTTCCCTCGCGTGCGCGCGTTATTTGCGCGCGTGGTTCAGTATACTTCTCTATCATATCATCCTATGTACTTTACCATACAGCGGAATATATGCGGAAAAGGGGTATGGGAGAGGAGTCCACGAGCCGCCCATGTTCCAAAATGGCATTTGTTGGAAAAAGCCATACCCCTATTTTTACCCCTACAAATACCCCAAACAGAATTTTACAAGGTTTTGCATGATTATACTACAACCGTGGAAAGGCTTGTGTTTTCAAGGGTTTCCCGAATTGGATTATTCTGCATTTTACAAGGGAAAACACGTCCCCACAAATTCGAATCCTTCTCCCGCTGCCAAAAAGAGACACGACTAAGTCGTGTCTCTTTTTTATTTTTCCTGTGTTTTTCATTTCCCTTGCAACCTTTTCGGCCTGTTTTGCGTTATGATAGATGACGGCCGTCAAGAAAACAGTCCCCCGTAAAGGAAGTGAACGCTTTGACAGAGGAACAGGCCCTGCGCCAGATGCAGCGCGGCTCACAGGAGGCGCTGGCGTGGTTCATCGACCGCTACGGCGCGTATGTCAGCGCCGTCATCCGCGGCATCCTCGGCACGGCTCTGGCCGAATCCGACGTGGAGGAGACAGCCTCCGACGTGTTTTTCTCCCTCTGGAACAACGCCGAAAAGGTGCGCAGCGGCGCGGCCCGCCCATGGCTCAGCGCCGTGGCCCGCAACGCCGCCCG
>ULWQ01073671.1_pt1 | contig 14192 bp, 7 predicted proteins | sample 1960491 | NCBI WGS metagenome assembly ULWQ01 (sample SAMEA4835816, study PRJEB28245) | human gut metagenome | biome: gut microbiome; material: fecal sample | place: Denmark | collected 2008
TTTTGGTCACCCGTCTTATCAGCCGCGCTCACGCTCAAAGCATTATAGTTGAATGAGAAGACACCAATTGCTTCGATACCTTGATAATACTCCGTCGGACTGAAGACGATGCTCTTCAACTGAGCACTCAACACCGCACAAAGTTGCCCCAATTCAGCATTGAACACATTGATACACTGCCCGATGATGGCAGAAGTCTGTGCCAATTGCTTGTATATTTCACCGATTTCAGTTTCTACAGTCGTCACCCGACCCGTCAATGCGGTCAAATCGGTAGTCAGGTTTTCTACTTTAGTACCCAACTCAGCAACCTTCTGGTTTACGGCGTTTATCTTTTCGTCTATCAGCCCGACTGTACCTTCATCGCCCGTGATGGCACCAATCTGATTTTTCAGAGCCTCATATTTCTCTTGCAGGTCACCTTGAAGTTCACCGATTTTGGTATCCAGTTCGCCCGTAGCTGTTGTCAATTCGCTACGTAGTTCACTCCCCAACGTGCTGACAGCTTCGTCCAGCTTATTACTCATCCGGTTCTCCAGGTTCACCAATGCTTCGTTGTTCGCTGACACATAGCTGCTGAAATCCGAAGTCAACTGGACAATCTGGCTCTTGGCTTCATCAGCCGTAACTTTCACGGCATCCAAATCCGTTCTCAACCCTGCAGCAGTCTGCTTCAGCGTTTCGATGTCGAGATTCTGTTGCGCTACCGTACCTTCCAAAGTTTCAAGCCTGCCAAGGATGCCACCGATAGAAGTATTGATGCTTTCGATATTGCCTTCTACCTCTGCGATGGTTGCAGCAAGCTCTTCGTCCTTATCTTCCAAAGCGCCAACGGCTTCCTGAATAGCTGCAATTTTCTCTTCCGCAGCACCCAAACGAGACAAAGCACCGGCAAGGTCAGCTTTTACAAGCTCCATATCGGCGCCCAATTCGGCTTTCAAAGCAGCTACTTGTGCATCTGTATATGCTTTGGCTGCCGTCAGGTTCTGCTCTACCGTGCTCTGTAAAGCCGTCAGTTTCTCAGAAAGAGCCAACAGTTCCGTACTGTTTTGGGCAATCAGCATCCTTGTCTTGTAATGCGGATATAGCCTCCGTATTGGCTTGCACAAGGGCGTTCACCGTGGCCAGCTTGGCTTCCACGTCAGCTTTGTTAGCAGCGATGTCGGCTACGGCCTGATTGAGTTTTTCGTCCAAAAGGGTAATCTGCCCCTGCAAGCCTTCTTCCACGGCCTGGAGCTTTTCCGTCACACCGGCTATCTTTTGCGCATTTTCGTCGGCTGTGCCTTGAGCCGCTTCGGCTGCACTCTGCGCTGTGGCCACCATGCTCTTGGCCGATTCAATCTCGCCATTGGCTATGTTGATAGCCTCTTGCAAAGCCGCGTCGGCAGAAAGCAAAGCATCAATCTGTCCGGCTTGGGTTGCTACCTGCGAATTCAGGGCTTCGATGGCAGCGTTTGCCGCGTCGATACCGGCCTGGAGTGCCGTACGGGCTTCCTCGATATTGGCCTTTGAAGCTTCGATGGCTGCCACTTGGGCCGCAGCGGCCTGAATGTCGGCATAATCCTTAGCTCCTTGTTCAGCTTCTGCGATAGTAGCCGTCAACTCGGTTTTGGCTGTGGCCAAAGCCGTTTCCAAGGCAGCCTCCTGCGCTTTCAGCGAATTGATTTCCTGAGTCAGGTTGTTGACCTTCTCATTCACCAATTCATCAAGATTCGTCGCATTGGCCGTAATCTGCCCTTGCAAGCCACTGATGTCATCATCGTAGTCCTTGCAAGAAGTCGTTACGCTTGTCGATGCCGCAAGAAGCGCACCAAACAAAGCCACACTGATAAACTTTCTCTTCATAATCAAATAAAATTAGTTAAAACGTATAATTCTCTACTCTCTTTATTGCCGTTGATAAACTTCTATCTCTATGCAAGAGGTGGAAATAGTATCCCGTAAATGCCTTATATATAATAAGGTAAGCTCAAGAATCGACTTTATAAAAACCTATTTATTTTAAGATTTTCTTGTTTTTTTCATCAGAAAAAGAAGAGATTATTTTGTTTGTATGCGTATTTTATCTACATTTGCATCGAAATCTTCCACCTCTTGCATAGAGATGGAATTTATATTTTCCATATAACACAATGTATTTCAAGGATATATAAGAAAACAAGCATTGTAAAAGTCACAAACATTCCCCAACAATCAAAGTACATCTATTCATATATTTTTGTCATATTCTTCAAACGTGCCATTACAGTCCGAATTTAAAGATAGCAACGTGTGTAGAACATACCGGTTTAAAAAGCAGTACTCTCAGGGGGAGACTTCTGCATCCTGAAACTATCCGATTGGCCGAAGCCAACGAACCATTCCGCACAGGTATGAACCGTTCCATACTGACAAAACTTCACGTAAAACGGGATTTTCCATCCAAAAAGACATAAAACACGGCGGAAAATACAGAAGATAAAATGTAATCCGGAACGGAAAACCAGACAGATTCTGCATATTTATACAGAATCACCCCGGATTTTTCGCATATATACCGTATAATACTCGTTTTTTCTAAGCCGAACAAAAAATCAATCTAAGCCAAACAAAAAAAAGTTCTCCGCACATCTGCACTGCAAACCGCTCCAAACGGAGAAAAGACGGCAGCAAAACCGCACGCGTCCCGCCCAAAGGATGGTTTTTATAATTATTTGAGGGCAAAATACAAACCGTTATGCCCAATCCGTTTGCCACGGAAAAACTTAAAAAGATGACACGACACGAACCTATAAGCGTACAACACGCACAGCGACAGAACACGAAGAAACTGTCAAACGCGTAGAGGTGACAAAACGGCAATCCCCTATTCCACGAGAATCGCGTAAAATCCGACACAAGGGCAACCCCATGAAAATACGGCAAGGAAAAAGAGGAAGCATTGACACTTTGACAAAAAGAAATCTTATGGTCTTACCGTTCCACCGTTTCGCCATGCTGCATAAAAAGCAGGCGGTCGCCCAACATCAGTTCCAGCGAACCGTTCGGCACAATATAACGGTCGCCCCGCTTAATCATAATAACCAGCGTTCCTTCCGGGAGCGACAGTTCGCGAATATGACGTCCCCGTTGCAGAAGCTCTTCCGTACAAAGCACTTCGCGTAACGTGCTCCCGACATCCTCGGTCAGTTCGATACCGAAGTTGTCCTCTTTTTCCGGCAAGGGTTCCGTAAGGCCCAACTTACGCGCCACCCATGACAAGGACATACCCTGAAAAAGCAAAGATATCAACGTGACGAAAAACACGATATTGAAAATCTGGTTGGCTCCGTCCACCTGTGCCATCACCGGATAGGTAGCGAAAATAATGGGAGCAGCCCCACGGATACCAACCCAGGAAATAAAAAGCTTGGATTTATTCGTGATTTTCCGTCCAAAAGGCAGAAGGCTTAACCATACGCTAAGCGGACGGGCCACAAAGGTCATAAAGACGCTGACCAGGACGGCCGTCAGCATGACGGGAAGCATCTCGTGGGGATTGACTAGCAGTCCCAACATGAGGAACATCACAATCTGGAGCAGCCATGTCATGCCATCAAGAAAAGTTCCTATTTCCTTCTTCTTGAACAGGCGGCTGTTGCCGATGACCATACCGGCAATATAAACCGCCAGATACCCATTGCCTTTCAGCAAATAGACCGAGCAATAAATGATGAAAATGAAACAAAGCACCATGATGGAATAAAGCTCGGCATTCTTCAGGCTCACACGGTTGATGAGCCATACGGACAAACGTCCCAACAGATACCCCCCGGCTATGCCGACTACAAACTGCAGAAGAAAAGACCACAGGATTTCCCAACCTGAAACTCCTCCGGCCTGCAGGCATTGTATCAGGATAATGGTCAACAGATAGGCCATCGGGTCATTGCTCCCGCTTTCGAGTTCCAACATCGGCTTAAGATTATGTTTCAGGTTGATTTGCTGCGAACGAAGGATGTTGAAGACGGAGGCGGAGTCGGTGGACGACATCGTGGCGGCCAGTAACAAGGAACCGATGAGGGTGAAACCGACGCCCGTATGCAGTTGCCAGCCGGAAACCCAATAGACGAACAATCCGCAAAAAAGCGTAGTCAGAAACACGCCGGAGGTAGCCAACATGACCCCCGGCGACAATACCGGACGGATGTCCTCCATCTTCGTGTCCATTCCTCCCGTGAAAAGAATGATACACAATGCCACCATACCGATATGTTGGGCCACCGACACATCGTCGAACTGTATGCCCAGACCGTCTGTGCCGAACAGCATGCCGGCCAACAAGAACATCAACAGGGTAGGGATACCGAAACGGTAACCGGTCTTGCTCATCAGGATACTACAGAAAATCAGAAAGGCGGATACAAGCAATCCTATTTCAATGGAAACATTCATAGTTACGGCTCTTGGAATTTAATTGTACAAAGATGAAAAAAATAACATTCTTCGTCAACCGTCCGTGCCGTAAAAAAACAAAAAAGATATTTCCGAGTGTAACCGTACAAGGCCTGTCCCCACAAAAAAAGGAGCCCGAAAGCTCCTTTTATCCTCATATCACTTCCTTTACAGACCGGGTTGACGGTCCAAGTAACTGCGAATGTCGGGCGAAGAAGGACGCAACATATTGGCATTCACAATCTTCCCCTCGGGATCGAGCAGGATGAAATGGGGAATACCGTCGGCCTTGTATGCCGTCTGGAAACGGCTTCCCGTACCCAAAAACAACTGCATTCCCGTCATCGGATGACTTTTCACCATCTTCAACCAATCAGCCTTACGTGCATCCGTAGAAAGGCTCAGGAAGGTGATATTGCGCCCTTTGTATTCTTCTTCCAACTGCTTGAGGAAAGGCATCTCACGGCGACACGGACCGCACCACGTCGCCCAAAGGTCGATGTACACATATTTTCCCCTGAAATCAGCCACAGTGTATGACTTCCCGTCCACATCCCATGCCCGGAAATCGGGGGAAGGGTTACCCGGACGGGCCAAATCCCAAGCATCATATTTTTCTTTGAAGGCAGCCTGCAGTACGGGATCGGTCACGTAAGTGCCGTGCAGATTCAGCAATTCATCTATATTGCTGATGCCGTACTGTTCCACTTGCTCGATAGCCAACACGTTCAACAGTGCCTGTTTCACTTTGTCATCCTCGATATGGTCGGCAATATAGTTCATCATGCAAATAGTACGGTCGTATGGTGTCTTTGCTTCTTCTTTCTTGCAGCCGAACATTCGGGCTATCTCCTTCATATACTCACGATACTCTTTCAGTTCTACCAGGTTTTCGTCTGCCACAGCATACTTTTTAAGCGTATCGTAATAGGCTTCGTCCGGGCGGTAAGTGGTATCCTGAGCCACAAAAGGATGCCCCACAGCGTACATCATCAGCGAAGAAGCATAGGCATAACGGATGCGGCCGGTTTCGACGGCAACGAAACGCGGACTGACTTCGTCCAACTTCCATGCCTTCAATATACGCATCATGGACTCTTCTTTCTTGTCCACCAACGCGGCGTACTCCTCAAACGGCAGGGCCATCTTCTCTTGCGGGACATCCAACAGGGTCACCTGATTCAGATACTTAAAGATTTTCTCTTTGCCTCCATCCGCTTCAAATTTTACGGTTCCCTTGAAATCAGCCCCGTCGAAGGAGATATGGATACGCTCTCCGTCTTCCAAAAAAATATTTTTGCTGTCCATTCCATAAAACAGACTGGCATGTACGGCACCTATATGCTGAAAGGTAGGGCTACCGTGCCCGTTGTCGTCCAACGGAATCTCTACGATCGTAGTCTGATACACCACAACAACTGTCGAAGCCGTCTTATTTGCCACATCGACTGTCAACTGAATATCGGCCCGACTCTCTACGAACCCCAAAGCACAAAAGACAAACGTTAAAAAGGCTGTCTTAAACCACATATTATTTTTCATCATCTCATTCATTATTAATTATTGTTGATAAATTACTTTCTCGCGGTAAATCACGTCCACAATATCTGCAAAACCGGAGTATCGTTCCACCGGAACGGCATTCTGGAAATTGCCTTCATTCGTGAATCCGTCATAAATACGCAATGTACCCTCGCCCGTATCATTTTTCTTGCTGCCTACAATCAGGTCGTAAGAACGGTTGTCTGTGTCTTCTTGTTCCCACAGATAGAATTTCAAACAGGTAATTTCTTCTCCTTCTGGCAATTCGAACTGTAATTCTGCCGCCGGAGCCGCATTGGAAAAATTCACGCGATAGACCTTTCTACCCACGGCATAATACATAAATGTCTTCAGGGAACTGAACGCAAAGTGTGTGGCCCCGGCAATGTCGGTACAAGCAGACAAATCCACATAATAAGCTTTCTCATAGGCATAACCGTATTTGGCTTCGGCAAAAGAGTAAAGTTCATTGAGAATGATGCCATACAAGAAACGTTGGTTGTCTTTACCCAAAACGGCATATGTCATCCCGTTACCGTCCTGATTACGGTCGTAGCGGGTATTCTCCATACAGATAAAGTCCATCCGGTCTGCTCTTTTCGGCCATGCGAAAAGCTCTTCATTCACCGTAGGGAAACCGTCGGCGGCCAATTCATCCATCGGCACGTCTCTCACATTATCCAATCCGATAGACGCGAACTCCGAAGCACAGACCACAAAACGGCGGTTATTCTTGTCCCACATCATAAAAGCCGGAATAAAAGGAGTCCCTTTGGCATTATAACCGACTGCCGGCTCTACATAAAAACCATTGGCTCGGACGGAACCGAACAACCCGTCGCCGGACAAAGTATTACAATAATACACACGTCCCGCAATATCGACAAACAACTTGCCTGGCCTGTGAGAAGCCAAGCAACGTACCGTACCGGTATACATTCCGTTACCGAACTCATAACCTATCATATAGGAGTCGTTCCACTGAAAATCGTTATTGCTCAAACGCGTAGTCCCACTACCGGCCACCAAATAGAAAGGCTCTTGCATCCCAGGGTCGCAAACCAGCTGGTAAGGTTGTAGCCAATCCTCCAACTCCGTCCCTTTCAACAAATCATAATACACATTATCCGTTTCCTTGATGTGCGACACCATGTCCAGACGCACACGCCCGTTGTCGGAGCACAATACCAACCACCCCAACGAAAGCGGCGTATCCACGTTCAACGTGGCCGACTTTTGATAATACAGCCCCGATGCCTTCTCCCTAATGGTCAGTACCAACTGATAGTTGCCCTGTGCAAGAGTCAATTCCACATCCAGATTCAAAGCCGTACCCAACACAACCGGTTCCTGGCTCCCAGCCTGGTCGTACGCCTTCCATTCATAAGTATAAGCATCCGGTACGAACTCTTTTGCTGCCACCTCCGGCTTTATGACGAAAGGTTCACGGGAAATGGCAGAATAAGCGTCATCGAACGAAATGTTCAAATCGTTCAAATCCCTGTAATCGTAATTCCCCTTATCTTCCGCACAGCTTTGCCATAAGAACGGCAACACCAACCATAGCAAACGGATATATTTCATTCTTTCCATATCATTCCATTTTAGTTATCAGAGGTTATGGGAGTAAAATCCAACAGTTGGCGATCATCCCCTTCGGCTGCCGGGTCCACCAATGCGTCTACATCCACCGTTCCTTGTTCATATCCCAACAATATATATAATTGCTTCGTCATATAAGTATCTATTTCCCTTTGCATGTACACCCATTTATTGAAAGGAATAGCCCCCTTCACATTATAGTCGGCACGATCCACCACATCATCGAACAGCTTCCACATCAGACGTAACTTACGTTCTGAAAACTCGCCGACATACTCGGGAAGCCATCCGGCCGGAGGAGTAGAATAGAAGTCGGAAAAATCTATCCGGAACTTCAACATCTCGGTGTAAGGACGTTCCTCGCTTCCCGTAGAATCCCTCTCCAGAAACGTAGTGAAATACTCGTTAGCCGACAGTTCCAGATAAATGGACTTCAATTCCGTTTTAATGGCTTTCGTACGTTTCAAACGAACCACATAGGAAAACATGGAAGCATGAGCCGGTACCACCGCCGGTGTCAGCAACTCATAATCCACTCCTTCCTCGGCATTGTCCGACCAAACCTTGAGATTGACCGGACGATCGATATCAGCCTGCCTTCCAATGGTCTGTATGACTACCGGTACGTCGAGATACATCGTTTCGTCCGGCCCATAAACGAAAGTCAAAGTCGTCGTATCTACCAACACACTCCCCGAAGTCCGGTTATTAAAGTAAATTCCGTCGGGAGCACTATACAAATCCGGCGTACGTTCATCGCATGCACTCCACAAGCAAAGCGCAAGGCACATCGGAAACCATATTTTTAAATTCTTCATCATAACCTGTTTATTGTCTGTTGTCTGATTCCGTATCCGGTAAAGGAACTACAAAAAATTTCTCCGAAACCGGGATGAATTCCGTAATAGGATCAAAAGTAATCAATACCGGTGAATAGTTCCGCTTATGATAGAAAAAGATTTGTCCCTCCCCATACAGCTCTCTCACGACCTCGTATCCCAAGACACGCGGAGCATATTTAGATTCATCCATTTTCTCTACTCCACGGTGTTCCCGTAACTTATTCACCCAATTGCCCATAAGAGGGCGTTCGCTCACCTCGTCGTAAAGGTCTGCAATAATCAGATACATTTCTCCCAACCGTATCATCGGAACGATGGTGTTCTCTATCTTCCCCACTTCGGTAATGTCCGCATACTTATAGAAATAGTAATCATTTCCGCTCTTTTTCCAGTTGGCAATGTAACGATAGTCGTCAGTAGACCCGCCGTAGTCCGCTCCGCCGCCGAAATAAGGCATCTCCAGAAGAGCCGGATCCATCCTGAGCACCGGCTTCGGGCTTCGATCCGGATCGTTGTTGTTCTTGAACATCAGATTACGGTTCACATTCGTCAGACCGAAAATCACTTCCGTAGCAAAAATGCGATCCACATTCTCCGGTGTCCCTAACACGTCCGCTTTATTCACAAACGGGAAATGCTGCGGGGCAATATTAATAATCCCTTCGGCATAGCTTTTAGCCTTGGCTTTATAGTCCTCCTGATGCTCATCCTTGTAACTGGATATATAGTGATATGCCCGCGCCAACAACGCCTGTACGGCATAATAATTAAGCCTCAACGTACGGTACTCCAAGAAATTGCTTCCCCCCGTCGTCGCATGATTGACCAAATGGTCCGTCGTCGTGATAATCGGGTCATCGGCCAACAGTTTTTCCGCTTCAGACAAGTCCTCTATGACATGGCGCATCACTTCATTCCCCGGTAACAGTTCCTGCACCTGCAAGGTAGTGGATGTCTCATAGGGAATACTGGTCTTCGTCGGGTTCAGCTTATACACGGGACCGAACAGACGGAACATGTCGAAATGCAGCAAAGCCCTTAACGCCAACGCTTCTCCCCGAATCAAATTATAATTGTTGCCTGTAAAGACCGACTTACGACTCTCCATCTGTTCCAATATCGTATTGCAATTACGAATCAATGCATACGCCTTGTCCCACGTATTGTCGAGTCTCGTACGCCAATACTCGGTAGTGAAGTTCCGGTTGTTCAAATCAATATAATCGCCCCAAGTCAATGGATCGGTACCAATCAGATAAGACCCTCCCATAATCTCCACCATTTCCACGGTAAGCGTCTGGCCGTACAGCTCGTCCTTGTTCAAATCAATATACACTCCGTTAAGCAATTTCTTGAAACCTTCTTCGGTACTTAACAAATCACCTTCGGCCATGGTGTCGTAGGGCTTCACTTCAAGCCAGTCACTACATCCGGCCGTGAAAAACAAGCCGGAAAAAGACAATATGATATATTTTAATATTTTCATAATTTCTATAGCTTTAGAATACGGCTGAAACAGAAAATGACACAGTTCGCGCAAAAGGATAATCAATACCCCGTTCCGCTTTTACGGTAGACACCCGGAAGATGTCGTTCATGTTAGCCTGAAGGGTCAACGACGACAGACCGACCTTTTTAATGAAAGGTTGCGTGAATTCATATCCTACATTGAAGGACTCTCCGGCAAACGTATTCTCATCCATTACGAAACGGGAAGACTTGTCCGTTTTCCGCACTAAGGAGATACCCTTAAACTGCGCTTCCTGACCTGGAACGGACCAACGGTCATACAGCGCACGCCGGTCCTGATTGTAGTTTATGTCACTCAAATCGATATTCTCCACCTTATTATATAAGTCTGAATTGAATATCTGCCCCCCGAGTTGATAACGGAAATAAGCTCCGAACGAAAAGCCCTTGTAATAAAAGGTCGTTCCCAAGACCCCTTCCAATTTGGGCTGCGTGTCACCGACGACCACTTCGTCATTCACATCATAATCGAACGAATAACTACCGTCTTTCTTAATAAAAAGCTCTTTACCCGTAGCTGGGTCAATACCTGCCGAACGGACAGCCCAAATAGCCGTCGGGCTTCCCCCATCGTAATAACGCGTCGTCCCCGTCACCGAAGCCTGTCCGGCTTTGTTCAAGGCACTCAAAGAATTGCCTATATTAGCGTACTCCGATTTATACGTCCGCGCATTCAAGCTGACGGTCCATTGTATCCCCTTCTCCACGTTATGAATAGGAGACACACGCAACGTAGCCTCCAGTCCGTTCGTATTTTGCTGGCCGGCATTCATCGCTACGCTCTTTACGCCTACCGAACCCGGTGTCGTAATGACAGCCAACAGCGGGTCTGTAATTTTGCGGAAGACATCCACAGTTACATTCAAACGATTGTCGAACATGGCTATATCCGTCCCTACCGTATAATTCAAAGTGTTCTGCCACTGAAGGTCGGAATTTCCCAAAGCCGATATCAAAACACCCGCACCGAACACATTGGTCATCCATCCATTGAATTGATAAGTCGTGAAAGCCTGATAAGCGGAAAAGTTCTGATTACCGGGATTGCCGACAGACGCACGCAACTTGAGCAGTTGGAACAGGTCCGTGCCGCTCATAAACTTTTCCTTGTGAATGTTCCAACCTATACCCACCGACCACGTATCGCGGAAACGGTGGCTCGACCCGAACATGGAAGCCCCGTCGCGCCGATAGTTAACGTCGAGCAAATAACGGTTGTCATACGCGTATCCACCATTCAAATAGAAACTGGCCGCACGCGTGGTGCTTTCGGAATATGACGGTTTTCCACCATCCGGATAGCCATTGGCAAAAGAAGGTGCACCGAACTGGTCTTCGGTGAAGCCTATTGCCTTATAACCGTTACGGGTAGACTCCGTGTTGGAAAAATTAAACCCGCCGACAAGATTGAGCATGTGGACTTCCCGGAACAGCTTGCCGTAAGTCACGGACAGGTCCCCTTCATACTTCGTGACAGCGGTAGTGGAATGTTCGTATGAGCCCTTCTCCGTATCGCTCATACTGTCGAAATCCGTATGCAACGGAGACAAACGCGTTTCGGCTGTGGCCGTAGTTTTCGTCACTCCGAATTTGGCACGGGCACGCAAATCCGTCGTGGCAAACCATTCCGCAATGAAGTTATTCGTAAAGCCAAATTCATCCCCACGGTCATAATTGCTCAGACGGGCATTCCAAAGCGGATTCGGAACAGGAGCCTCGTCGTCATTCTCCGGAACATACAAATACTTGTCTACTCCGCCATCGGCATTGTACTTGCGGTAATAGGGATTAGCCAAAGCATATTCGGAGAACGAGACCACAGGGTCGGACGTTTCCAGATAATCAATCGTCAGTTTATTACTGAACTGAAACTTCCCGGTACGATAAATCAAATCCAGATTTCCGGATAGGGTCTGGCGGCTCGACTCCTTCATCACGCCTTCCGTATTCCCGTAAGTCAGCCCTAAGCCATACCTGATTTTCTCTTCTCCGCCATCGGCATAAACATTATGTTTTTGCACGAAACCGGTACGCAACGGCTCACTCAACCAATAAGTATCCACTCCACGTGCCACTTCTTTCAAACGTTCGTTCCTCAGGTTGTCCAACCTCAGTTGGTTTAACGGGTCGTTCGTCAAATCAGTATATAACCCGGCCAATTCTTCGAACTTTATCTTTTCGTTGGCATTCATCAGGTTATAATCCGTCAAGTCGGCCTTTGTCAGGGAGAAGTCGCCTTTATAACTCAAGCGCAACCGTCCCTTCTCCGGCTTCACCGTCTCGATGACCACAACACCATTGGCCGCTTTCGAACCATAAATAGCCGTAGAGGCCGCATCCTTCAATATCGTAACGGAAGCCACGCGGTTCATGTTCAAATCCGAGACCGTCTGCAAATCGGTTTCAAATCCGTCCAGTATGAACAAGGGCTGATTCGGATCCGTACCATATTCCTCTTTCAACCCCATGATGCTGCTCTTGCCGCGGATTTCGATGTCCGGCATGCGGTTGGGATCTGAACCAAACTGGATGTTGTCCGCGATTTTGAAAGATGGATCGAGGGTTTTCAAACTCTGCAAGACATTCTGTACCCCGATTTTTTTCAATTCCGGTCCCTCGAAAGTAGCAGCCGACCCCGTAAAGCTTTCCTTCTTACGTTGGTATATTCCCGTCACCACCACTTCATTCATGGTTTTCGATGCCGGGGCCATCACAACCTTCTTAAAACTTTCCGTATGGGACGCGTCCAATTCCCGCTCTAACTTTTCGTAGCCGATATAAGTGAAAACCACTTTATAACGTCCTTTGGGCAAAGTTAATGAATAAGCACCGTCTATATCCGTCACCGTAATCACGTCCGTACCCAACACGCGAATGGAAACTCCAATCATGGTCTCTCCAGTCTCCTTGTCCACCACAACTCCTTTTACCGTCATTTTCTCCGGACTTCCGACTGTTTCAGCACGAACCGCCCCTCCGACACCTGTACCGTTCTGTGCATAAAGCGCAGAGACCGATGAAAGCGCCATAACAAAAACGAAAAGGGCAAACCCGGCACCGCAAGCCTTTAAACGGAAAAATACGATTCTCAAGTTTATTTTCATACTTCTTTCGTTATATATAAAAAGCAGGACATTATTACTCCTGCCAACCATTTTATATTCCCTTTCTCCAACACTTTGGAAAAAGAAAAATAAAACGAAGAGAAAGAAGTCCCACAAGACCCGGTTCCCTTCATTTTACATGTATATCTTCAGGTTATTTCACTACAACTTTCGCTGTCTGATTGCCAAATTTCACCAGATACAGACCAGACTTCAGACCGTTAAATGCTGCTGTAGCTCCGTGCGCAGATGCCACCAGCATACCCTGTGCGTCAAACACACAGATTTCGGCATCTTCCAACCCATCCACGTGAATCGAACCGTCTGAACTATAAATTTTGACATCCTTGATACAACGGCTGCTAATGCTACTTCCTGCCTTCACAGCCTCACCGCCAACGACAGACATTTGCAATGGCATTTCCATTACCTCATCGAATCCGTTGTCTAATACCAAATAGCCCGGAGTCACCAACTTGTCTTTTTCCACAAAAAAGAACGGAGCTTCGTTGGGATTATACCCACCTTCCTCAGTCGGTTGCTGCCCGAAGCACATGCCATTGGCCAGTTTCATATCATGCGGCAATACCAATATGCCACCATCGGCATAGAACTCAGCGGTCACATCCGTGTTTTCCACCCCGAACCAATTCCCTAAGCTCACACCGGAAGAAATCGTTTCTGAGGTATTTCCCGTAATTTTCAGCTTAAAATTTTCAGACGCATCAGCCAACAAATTATTATCGACTCTCGTCGACGCGAAATCGTACTCCCCAATCACATCACTAAGATTATAGGAGACTTCCTCCTTGGTCATGGTATATGCAGAAGCGTAAGAAAGCATCCCCATAATACCGTTCTCCATATCCATAATGGTGACATCTTCCAATGCATTCTGCGCCGTAATCTGTATTTTGCCGTCTTTCTCCGCCACCTGATAATTAAAGACAACAGTCCCTCCTGTAGATGCCGCATCCGCTACAACCATTAAATTCATTCCCATTATAAACACTGCGGTTGGCGTTTCTCCCTTCAACGTTCCATCTTCTTGGTTATAGGTCAACGTCACACCACCGCCATAACCGAAGAAACCGAGCACCTTCACTTCATTCTCTGATTCGCCCGGCAACACGGCCATATTATAATCCGTTGTGGCAGG
>ULWQ01072024.1_pt1 | contig 14185 bp, 12 predicted proteins | sample 1960491 | NCBI WGS metagenome assembly ULWQ01 (sample SAMEA4835816, study PRJEB28245) | human gut metagenome | biome: gut microbiome; material: fecal sample | place: Denmark | collected 2008
TGCGACTATTGCGAAAAGGTAATCTCCAACCACGAGGACGCGGATAAGGATCATGTCTGCGACCTCTGCGGAAAGGTGATCACCAATCATGCCGGTGGTAAGGAAACCTGCAGGGATAAGGCAGTATGCGAAGTCTGCGGCAAAGCTTACGGAGAGCTTGATCCGAAGAACCATACCGACTTAAAGCATTTCCCGGCCAAGGCGGCGACCGAGGATGCCGAGGGCAATGTCGAGTATTGGCACTGCGATGACTGCAATAAGTATTACAGCGACAAAGACGGCACTAAGGAACTCAAAAAAGCCGACACTGTAACGTCTAAGCTGCCGAAGTCTCCCCAAACCGGCGACAACAGCAACCTCATGCTGTGGATCGCACTGCTGCTTATCAGTGGCGGAGCTCTTATTGGCACAACTGTTACCGAAAAGAAGAAAAAGCAGAAATAAAACCCGAATGCAGACACACATATGGAGCAGGGGCGGCGGTTTGCGCCGCCCCTGTTCTTAAAAAACGAAAATTAACATGTAAAAAACCGCGAAACAGTTGCTTCCTCTTGACATTGTTCCAAGTTGAGAATATAATATAGTCAGAGAGGAGATGTAAACGATGTACGGCATAAAATACATTTCTGCTATTGAAGCGGCGAAACGCTGGCACCTTTCAAGACGCCGTGTGGTTGCTCTTTGCGGAGACGGACGCATAACCGGAGCGCAAAAAGCCGGGGCATATTGGATAATCCCCGAAAATGCAAAGAAACCGTCAGACGCCCGTGTTAAAACCGGTAAATATATCGGAACCCACGTGGCGGAAAAGGAATCAAACTGAGACAGAAAAGCTTTCATACACAGACCCGTAGGCAAAGAAGTTCCGGCAAAGCCCACGAGCCAACAAAAGAGAACGAGGCATCGGCTTTGCATGGCAAGGTCGGTGCCTTACGGCATTTTACAGGAGATGAGACAAATGAAAAAGGTTATCACAATAGGACGCGAGTTTGGGAGCGGCGGTCGTGAGATCGGTCGCAGAATTGCGGAAAAACTGCAAATTGCCTATTACGATCAGGAGATTGTAACCGAGATTGCCAAGCGCACGCAGCTCTCCGAGGAATATGTGGAACGCATCACCGAAGACCGCCCGTATATGGCTTATCCCGTCCATGCCGGTATGAGTTTTCATACGGCATATTATGCTTATACTGAGTTTGACAGGAGTCTTACGGTGTTTGCCGAGCAGCACAATATGATTAAAGAGCTGGCGGAGAGATCCGATTGTGTTATCGTCGGGCGATGTGCCGATTATATTTTGAAGGAAAAAGATCCGTTCCGTATTTTCGTCTACGCAGATGCGGAAAGCAAACTGAAACGCTGTCGGGAACGAAGCCCGGAGGATGAAAATTTATCCGATTCCAAGATAAGAAGAAATATACGCTCTATCGATAAAGGAAGGGCAAGATATTATAACTATTTCAGCCGACAAAAATGGGGAGCACGTGAAAACTACGATCTGCTTATCAATACATCAGGTAAAGATGTCAAACAGCTTTCCGAAGCGGTTGCCGGCTATCTGAAGAGATATCTGTTTGAATGACGGATAATTTAGCTGCGGTGGGGTGAAATTATGCAGAATAATTGGGAATCAAAACGGGATTGGATACTGTTCCGTGAAAGAATCGCAGGATGGCAGGAAGCATATATCGGGAGGCTGAACCGGGAATACATTGAGCTGCTCAGCCGTGACGACCCGGAAGCGGAAAAGTTTTGGGAACTGTATAGACGCATACGCCGGGATAAACGCTGCACCGGTGTGCAGGCGGAGATGCGCAACTCGGAGATTCTCGCTAACCTTTGCCGCCTGGTCAATGAAGGGGCAATCGGTTATGCCGATCTCGACGGATTCAGTGAAAAATTGCGTGAAGATGTGATTCGGATCACATCATACAATGCACATGAATCAGAATAATTCGGAGGGAATTGTGATGAAAACAAAATGATGGATGTCTGTTATTTTATGGCTGTCTGTTCTTGCAACAGGGGTGATGAGCCTTTCCGGCTGCGGGACAAATAAGGCATATATCGCCGTGGACGAAAAAGGTACAAAAGCCGATGCGGCGACCGCTGCGGAAACGGTATATACCGCCCTTGAGGAGGGCGTTTATAGAGTGACGACCGTCCGTTTGTCTATGCCGTTATAGACGACGCAGCCGGGCTGCCGGTATTTATCGGCACAGTCACAGATATCGGGAAGTAATTACAGTTAACGGTTTGCTGAAAACAGGGGAGTGTGAAAGAAGTGAAACGAAAAGTAATTACAGTGATTTTTACGGTTCTGTTGCTCAGTACCGTATTTATTCAGTCGACTCATGCCAACTCCGCTCAGCGTCACTGGAGCGGAACAGACAGCACAGGCGCACTTGTAAAAGATAAGAACTGTCCGCTTGCGGTGGATAAGGAGCTTTTGACCTTTGATGTGCAGGAGTTCCCGAAGAATTACTACAACAGTACCGAAGAATTCCTCGCCTATACAGGGAAGGTCACGGCTGAGTACACCTTCCGCAACCCCGCCGACTATACAGTGACCGCCGCGCTTGTCTTTCCGTTCGGCAACCTACCTCATTACGGGGAATATATCTACGATTCCCCGACCGATAAGTATACCGCCGCTTCGGATACCGAAAAGTACGGTGTTAAGGTCAACGGCAAGCTGATCGAGGCTACCGTGCGTCATACGCTGAAAGACAGAGGAACACCGTTCTCTTTAGACATGGATATGCCGAAGCTGACAGACGGATATATCGCGGACAGCTTTTTCCGTTCCGATCTCCCTGTATGGGTACAGCATTATTCCGTTGAAGGCATCGATCCCGAAAACCAAGCCGCAACGGCTGCTTTTGTTCTGCGTGAGGATCCGATAAAAACACGGGTGCTGTGGGAGGAAAAGAGCGGCATGGCTACGCTGAAAGACGGTATCCGAATATCAGGCTGGACAAAAACCGGCGACACACTTACCGTATATATTTTCGGTGAGCGTCCGAAGGACGGTATCGCATGGGTACTATACGAAAACGGTGCCTGTGAAAAGAAAACTGACGGCAAGATTACATTGAAATATTCGGAACAGATGACCTTTCGGGATTTTGTCTTCAAGGAATACGATAATGGCTCCGGCATATCGGAGAGTGATTGGTATAATGCGCAGGTCTCATTTCTGAACGCCGGCTCCGGAGACTGGCGTCGAGGCGGAATTTACACCGAAAAATCCGCCTTTTCACTGATGCGGTGGTATGAGTATACCCTGACCCTGGAACCGGGACAGACTTTGACAAACACGGTAACAGCCCCGCTGTATCCGGCCATTGATGCGGGCTACACGCCGAGTGTTTATACCTACACCTATCTGCTCTCTCCTGCAAAGACATGGGCGCAGTTCGGAGAGCTGAAAATCGTGGTAAACACACCGTATTACATGACCGGAAGCAATCAGGGCAGCTTTTCCAAGACGGAAAAGGGCTATGAGCGGACCTTGCCGGGTCTGCCGGAGAAAGAGCTGACCTTCACATTGTCGGAAGCAGAGCATCCCCGGTCTCCAAAGCTATCGATTCCGCTCAATCCGGTCCTCCTGCTTGCAGGCTTTGCCGGGTTTGTGCTGATTGGCGGAGGTGTGATTGCCGTTATGCTGATTATTAAAAGGAAAAAGAGCTGTGGGAAAGAGCAGTCCTGAAAAAATAGAAGCGAGCCCGATTTGCGGCAGAGCGCTGCTTCGCGGGTGTCCGGCGCATTTTCTCCTGACAGCGGTTGCCGGAATACTCGGCGGATTTTTGGTTGCTTTCATCCTTGAATTTCCGTCGGACGGGCTGTGGGCGGCGGCATATTGGAGCACGTCCGTTTACGGTTTCTGGATATTCACGACCTCGCTTCTTGTGCTGTGGAGCGAGAAGAGATATGTCGCCTGCATCGGTTCGGGACTGTATATCTTTTTTATGTTCCTTGTGACGACGGTATATATGTCGCTCCGCCTTTTTTGCCGTGGCGGTACACCGTATGAGACGCTCTTTGATATGGCACTGCACAGCATTTCCGGCTGGCTGTGGTACAGCCTTCCGCCGACGCTCCTGTGTGCAGGGCTCGCCGCCGTGCTATGGGGAGGACGAGAAGCCGGAGCAATCGGTGCGGTTCTTCGATGGCTGCCGTTTGCTTTTCTCTGCCTTGAGACAGGCTGCCTGTTCTTTTATGTATTCATGCAAAATACAAGACTGTTTCCGGCACTGACCGATCTTTTATGTACTGCAGGATATTTCGTTCTGATCCTGCTTCCGGTACTGATGAAAAGAGGTGATTGTTAAAATGATGAAACGAAAAGTTTCCGCCATATGGGTCTTAATTCTTGTCGTAATAACCGTGGTTGCCTGCGCATTCGCTACGGTTACCTATATCCGCTGTGACAGGCATATGTCAACACCGAAAGCAAAAGAGATCGGTAAGTTCCGTTTTTTGAATGCCGAAAGCGACTCTGCGGGAGTAAGCTTCGAAGTTGTCAATGTTCGCGAGGTCGGTTCGGATTGTGTCCTGGATCTGCGATGGGTAAATCGCTCTGGAAAGACGATTGAATACGGTGCGTCGTATGAACTGTTCCGACGGGCAGACGGCAAATGGGTAAAAATAGAACCGGAGCCTGAGCTTATATTTCCGTCTATAGGTTATAGTATAAACAGAGGTTTCACTGCCGAGCTTTCTTATACGATACCGGCTCAGTATAAGCTGAGCCCTAACGAGAGATATCGCTTTCAGGCAACATTTCAATTTCAGTGCGGTTCTGAGCTTTCCGGAGAGATGATAAACAGCCTTGAGTTTGAGGTAAAAGGGGAGGTTGACTCCAAGGCCGATGTTCCGTCCCTTTGCATCAAGATCAAAGCGGACGCAGAAATCGAAAAGGACGCATTTCTTGCTGCGCTTTGCGGCTGCGACTGGACGGTGCCGGCATCGGACGGAAATTACTCCTTCAGCCTGAAAAACGGAGAATATGTCTGCCGTATCACCGCTGAATGGCAGAACGGCAACCGTGCGGAATACGGTTTTGTCGGACGGGGGTGCCGACCGCCTGACAAATCTTCAGTTTTGTTCGTATAAATTTGAATAGGATACCGGTGCGACTGTATCAATGCCAAAGCTGTAAAGAAAATGACGGAAAACCAACAGGCGCGCAAACCTGTTACCAAAGGGAGGTGTGCGCCTGCTTTAATATTTATCATACGCCTACCCACCCGATGTGATGAAAGGAATAACCGATATGACCTATACGAAAAAAACAACGGAAAATCTGCGGCGGCTTGCTGCACTGTCTGATGAGAGAAACGGCATTACGCCGGATATGTATACCGAACACGCTGTGTTCAAGGGGCTCAGAGATATGGGCGGCAACGGCGTTGTGACCGGTCTTACCGAAATATCCACTATTAAAGCAAAAGAAAAAGCTCCGGACGGCAGTGTTCATACCTGCCCCGGGGAGCTATACTACCGCGGATATAATATCTGCGATTTGGTGGGCGGATTTTCCTCCGAAAACCGTTTTGGATTTGAGGAAACCGCCTATCTGCTGCTGTTTTCTTCGTTGCCGGACAAAAAGGAGCTGCAGCAGTTTGAAAAAATGCTGACCGAATTTCGCAGTTTGCCTAAATCCTTTGTAAGGGATATGATTATGAAAGCGCCGGGACGGGATGTGATGAACATTCTTTCCCGCTGTGTACTGGCACTCTATACCTATGATGATGACCCGGATAATATTTCCACCGAAAATGTCCTGCGGCAGTGTCTGCACCTGATAGCGGCATTCCCTATGCTGGCGGTATACAGCTATCAGTCCTATCGGCATTTTCACTGCGGACAGAGTCTGGTAATTCATCGCCCGGAAAAAGGACTGTCTACGGCGGAAAACACTTTGCGTATGCTGCGCATCACCGGCGAGTATACGCCGCTTGAGGCAAAGCTGCTCGACCTTGCCTTGGTGCTGCATGCCGAGCACGGCGGCGGAAACAATTCCACCTTCACCACGCATGTTGTGACCTCCTCCGGCACCGACACCTATTCCGCCATTGCAGCGGCTCTCGGTTCGCTGAAGGGGCCGCGTCACGGCGGCGCCAACATCAAGGTTGTGCGGATGTTTGAGGATATGAAAAAGAGCATCAATACTAAGGACGAGGATGCTGTTGCAGGCTATCTGACGGCACTTTTAAACAGGGAGGCTTTTGACCGAGCGGGGCTTATTTACGGGATCGGACATGCTGTTTACTCCGAGTCCGACCCCAGAGCAGGGCTCTTGATGGACTGTGCGGCGTCCCTTGCCGCAGAAAAGGGATATGAGGATGAGTATGCCCTTTATTCGCTGGTGGCAAGGCTTGCGCCGGAGATCATAGCGGAGAAGCGGAAAATGTACAAGGGGGTCAGCGCCAATGTGGATTTCTATTCGGGACTTATATATCGGATGCTGGATCTGCCATGTGAGCTGTATACGCCGATCTTTGCAATGGCACGCATTGCCGGCTGGAGCGCCCACCGCCTTGAGGAGCTGCAAAACGCCGGAAAGATTATTCGCCCGGCATATATCGGAGTGAAGCCTGTTCAGGAATATGTGCCGATTGAAAAAAGGTGAACAATCAAAAAACACGCCCTCGGAAACCGGATATTACGGATTCCGAAGGCGTGTTTCTTGTTTTGGCTTAATCGCCTTTTTCTGCCGCTTTGATTCTGCGGTACATATCCTGCATCTGCCGGTCGATTTCCGCTATCTTTTCGGCGCAGTCGAGCATTTCCTCGTTAATACCCTTGGGCAGCTTGGTTTTGTCCACCTTATATCGGATGTCGTGCTCAAGGCTTGCCCAGAAATCCATGGCAATCGTGCGAAGCTGGATCTCCGCTACCACATACTCTGTTCGGTTCGAAAGATATACCGGAATACGGGTGTCCAGATGAAGAGAACGATAGCCATTGTAGTTCGGCTCCTTGATATAGTCCTGTTTTTTGAGAATCTCCACATCTCTCTGCCGCTCGAAGATTTCGGCAACACGATACACATCGTCTATATAGTTGCAGACAACACGCACACCGGCAATGTCGTTAATGTTTTCTTTAGCAGAGGCAATGGTAAAAGGCATACCTTTCTTTGCAAGCTTTGCCATGATGCTCTGTGTGGATTTTACCCGGCTTTCAATGTGATGAATAGGGCTGCGTGAATACTGTATATTGAACTCACTGTTCAGAACTTCAAATTTCAGAGCCAGCTGCTTTACGGCTGACTCATATAGATTTCGCATGACAAGAAATTCCTGTGCGCTCTCAAGGGGAAGGGCTTGTGTTTTATCCATGATAAGAACCGTCCGATCTGTATTAGTTTATCCTAAAAACAGGACCTACAGTACCTCTGTGCTGCAAGTCCTGTTTTCGGGTTACTTCTTCAGAGCATCCTTAAAGACCTTGCCGGCCTTGAAGGCCGGAACGGTAGAAGCCGGGATGTCGATCGTGGCACCGGTAGCGGGATTGTGCCCTGTGCGTGCAAGTCTCTTGCGCGATGCAAATGTACCAAAGCCGGTGAACCGGACAGAGTCGCCTTTCGCGACAGCGTCGGTAATCGCAGCAAGCAGCGAGTCAATGACTGCGGCGGCATTCTTTTGGACACACCTGCGCTTGCGGAAACCGCATCAATGATTTCTTTTTTGGTCATTATCCGTGACCTCCTTTCTCGTATTGCTTTTCTGCTTAACCGATCTTGCTGAAAGATCAAGTGCATTATACCATATATTTGTGACTTTTTCTAATGCTTTTATTTTAATAGCCCTTTTTGGGAAAAACACGGTTTTCTTGCAGAAAGAGCGGTAAGATATTTCTTGCACAAAAAAATCCGGCGGAACTGTTCCGTCGGATTCCCCATAACACTACTATTATAACACACAATAAACCGATTGGTCAATACGTACAAAACAAAAAGAAAAAGCTTGTATATAAGCATAATACCAAATGCCGGAATTCGTATATCCTGCCGATTGTTTTTTTGAGGAAAATATGCTATTCTATAGATGCAAAGAGGAAGGGGTGATTCCAATGACCTAAGTACTCGCTCCCTTATATAGAGTGTTAAGGGAGAAAGGTCTCGGCACCGAAAGACGACATGCGCCTGACAGGCTAAGCCGCTTCAGTAGGCAAGTTCATCGCACTGCGGTGTTTATATATAGAGAGGCGTAGATTTGGCGGACACAGCGAGGTGCCACCAAACAAGGAAAGAGAGGTACAAAAAAAGATGTTAGATATCAAGAGTGAGGGATAGCCCTTGATTGCTCAGATGGAAGGCAATCAAGGGCTATCTTTTTGCTGTAGTAACGGTGGATTATAACGGAAGAAATCTGTTCTGATAGAATTCAGATTGGATTTGTTCCGTTATTTTTGTTGCTCGAGATATGTGCAGGCGGAAACTGCGGCAACCGTGCCGTCGGAAACAGCGGTTGTAAGCTGGCGAACACTCTTTATGCGGCAGTCGCCTGCGATAAATAATCCCGGAGTTTCTGAAACAGCCATTTTCTCATCGGAAATCACATAGCCGTTTTCGTCAAGCGCAGCAAGATCGGTGAGCAATTCCGTGTCCGGTAGTCTGCCGAGGGCAACGAACAGCCCGGATACCGGCAGAGTTTCATCTTTTCCGATTTTGTTTTTCAGTGCTAAGCCTGTTAATTGCCCGTTTTCCTGTATCAGCTCCGAAACGGTCATGTCGGTCAAAAGAGATATATTATTGCGCTGTTTCGCTCTCTCAACAAGAATCTGCTCGGCACGGAAGCTGCCTCTCCGATGAATCAGTGTTACATGATGGCATCGTTCACTCAACAGCAATGCATCATCAAAGGCAGAATTTCCTCCTCCGACTACGGTCACATCCCGGTCTTTAAAAAAGCTGCCATCGCACAGTGCACAATAGCTGATGCCGTGACCGACAAGCTCTGTTTCACCGGGCAATCCGAGGGTTCTCGGCCGCGCACCGCAGGCATAGATAACAGCTTTGGCACAGTATTCGCCATCGTCTGTATCCAGCCGAAAAATTCCCGAAGATTCTTTTGCTATCTTTTGTACATCCGTGAGGCTTATCACGGCACCTGCCGCCTCTGCCTGTGCCGCCATACGGTCGCCGAGCTGCAGACCGGATACCCTTCCGTAACCAGGGTAGTTTTCCACCTGCGGCGCGCGTGTGATCTGCCCTCCGATGCATTCCCGTTCATACACCGTAACGTTCTTTCCTGCTCTTGCGGCATACAGGGCGGCGGTAAGACCCGCAGGTCCCCCGCCGATCACCGCTATATCGGTCATAGCGCCAGCTCCTTGAGGAATGCCTTGATCTGTGCTACACCGGTGTATAACACGGTTTTATCTCCGGATTGAACAGCAAGAGTGGGCGCCTGCCTGAGACCCAAAGTCGTTGCCTCCTCAATGTATTCGTCTACATCCCGTTCTGTATAGCAAAGTCCGGATTTCTCCAAAAGCGGCTTGACGGCGCGGCAGTTCGGGCAGGTAGCTGTGGTATACAGAATATATCCGTCCGCATCGCAACCCACCGATATTTTATTCTCCGGTTTAGCTTCGCTCTTTATCTCGCCGATATGATAGGTTTTTCTGTCCCTGAACTCCTGACTTTTGCCGTCATTCCAGTTCTGTACCGGGCGGTAGTAACCGGTGATACGGCTGTAGACCTCGGTCTTTCTGCCGCAGTGCGGGCAGGCTGCCTGTTCCCCGGCAAGGTAACCGTGATCTGCGCAAATGGAATAGGTGGGAGACAGCGTGTAATAGGGCAGCTCGTAGTTTTCAGCTATCTTACGCACCAATGCCGCAGCAGCCTTCCAATCCGGCAGTTTTTCTCCGAGAAAAGTGTGGAACACCGTGCCGCTGGTATAAAGCGGTTGCAGCTTGTCCTGCACATCAAGTGCGGCGAACACATCTTCGGTATAGCCTACCGGTAGGTGGCTGGAGTTGGTGTAATAGGGGGTTGCTCCTTCATGTGCTGTGATGATGTCCGGGAAATGCACCTTGTCGTGTTTGGCAAGACGGTAAGAGGTGGACTCGGCGGGGGTCGCCTCCAGGTTGTAAAGATCACCGTATTGCTCCTGATAATCCGACAGACGCTCGCGCATATGCTTGAGAACACGGACGGCAAATTCCTGCGTCTCTTCATGGGTCAGATCCTTGCGCAGCCATGCAGCGTTCAGCCCTGCCTCGTTCATACCGATAAGTCCGATGGTCGAGAAGTGATTGTCAAAGCTGCCGAGATACCGTTTGGTATACGGGTAAAGTCCTTCTTCCATCAGCTTGCCGACTGTCGTCCGCTTGATCTTCAAACTGCGTGCGGCAATGTCCATCATCCGGTCAAGACGGGCAAAGAACTCTCCCTCGTCTGCCGAGAGATAGGCGATGCGCGGCATATTGACGGTAACGACGCCGATGGAGCCGGTGGACTCGCCGCTGCCGAAAAAGCCGCCGGACTTTTTGCGCAGCTCACGCAAATCAAGCCGCAGACGGCAGCACATACTGCGCACATCGGAAGGCTCCATATCCGAATTGATGTAGTTGGAAAAATAGGGTGTGCCGAATTTCGCCGTCATTTCAAATAACAGACGGTTGTTTTCGGTTTCGCTCCAATCGAAATCCTTGGTGATGGAATAGGTGGGGATGGGATACTGGAAGCCGCGGCCGTTGGCGTCGCCCTCGATCATAACCTCGATAAAGGCGCGGTTGATCATGTCCATCTCCGCCTTGCAGTCACTGTAGGTGAAGTCCATCGGCTTGCCGCCGACGATGCAGGGCTGATCGGCAAGGTCCGCCGGCACGGTCCAGTCAAGAGTAATATTGGTGAAGGGTGCCTGCGTGCCCCAGCGGCTGGGCGTATTGACACCGTATACAAAGCTTTCGATACAATGCTTAACTTCGTTATAGGTTAGTTTGTCCGTGCGGACAAAGGGAGCGAGATAGGTGTCAAAGCTCGAAAACGCCTGTGCACCGGCCCATTCGTTTTGCATAATGCCGAGAAAGTTGACCATTTGATTGCATAGCGTCGCCAGATGCTTTGCCGGTGCGGAGGTTATCTTGCCTGGAATTCCTCCGAGTCCCTCTTTAATGAGCTGTTTTAAGCTCCAGCCGGCGCAGTAACCGGTTAGCATGGAGAGATCATGCAGATGCAGATCGGCATTGCGGTGCGCGTCGGCAATCTCCTCGTCGTAGATCTCGCTGAGCCAGTAGTTTGCGGTGATAGCTCCGGAATTGGACAGAATCAGTCCGCCCACCGAATAGGTGACGGTAGAGTTTTCTTTTACTCGCCAGTCGGATACCTTCAGATAGCCGTCCACAAGCCCCTTATAGTCCAGTATGGTGGAACTCATATTACGGAGCTTTTCCCGGTTTTTGCGGTATAGGATATATGCCTTGGCAACCTTGTCGTAGCCGGCTCTCTGCAGCGTTTTTTCAACACTATCCTGTATGGATTCGACATCGATTGTATCATCCTTAACCTTAGGGGCAAAATCCGCCGTCACTTGAAGGGACAGCAGGTTGATCACATCGGGACTGTAAGGAAATCCGGTTGCTTCAAATGCTTTGGTAATGGCATGAGATATACGGGTCAAATTAAACTCAGCGTTTCTGCCGTCTCGTTTGATGACTGTGTACATAGCTATTCTCCTCTATTTATTGTATTGTTTTATCCCTCACACGCCGCGCAGCTCTGCGGCGGGTATATACGGTTTTACGGCACTCAGCAATGCCTCAAGTTCCGGCTTTTCCATCGCTGATATCCCGCTGCCGAGCAGATTACCGGAATCGACAAAGGGCTGGATATAATACCGTTTTGCACTTCGGAGCCATTGCCCGATTCCTTCCATGCATTTCGGCGAATGTAAGGGGTGGCAAACCGTTGTGCGGAATTCATAGTCGATATCGCCGTTTATTAACAGCGCGGCACTTTTCCGGACCTTTTCAATTACATCTGCACCGCAGGTTTCTGCATACCGTGAGGGAGCATTCTTGATATCCATTGCCACATAATCAAGCAGCTTTTCGCGCAGAAGATGCTCAAGCATTCCCGGCGCGGTTCCGTTACTGTCCAGCTTGACAAAAAAACCCATCTTTCTGATACGGCGAATCAGATCAGGCAGGCTTGGGTATAGCGTTGGTTCGCCGCCGGTGATGCAAACACCGTCCAGCTTGCCCTTTCGGGAAAAAAGGAACTCAAACAGCGCATTTTCCGAAACGGTTTTTCCGTTATTTCGCGGCAAAACAAGCTCGGGATTATGGCAATAAGGGCAGCGGAGATTGCAGCCCGTCAGAAAAACCGTGCAGGCGACTTTACCCGGAAAATCCAGTAAGGTCACTTTCTGCAAGCCGCCGATCATTTCATCACCTCCGGTTTAAGAGTCTTGTACTATCAGTATACATGATGCAGTTGCAAAAGTCAATGAGAAAATCTATATATAGTAGATTTGTGAAAGCAAAAGAACTAAATATGGTATTTTGCTATATTAACAGAGCATTTTTGCATAGAGCCTTCAGCGAAAAGATGTTGCCCGATAGTTCGGTTCCTTATATGATTAAGCTCGACGAAGCAGGAGGGCTTGCCGTCATCTCGTCTCTTTGTATGCCGATATGAGCGGAGATACGCTGCAGGCGAAGGAAGCTTTCCTCGAAAAGCGGAAGTATTAAGACGAAGAGCGGTGATGTGTTTTAACCAATTATATCAGCAAAAACCATACATAAGGAAAATATTCGAGACAGAATTCGCGACGAAAAAGCAGTGCCCCCTACTGGAACGCACTGCTTTTTGCTGTCTTATGTGTTTAAGCTACTCCTGTTTTTCAAAGGATGAATGAATTTGTTTAAACTTTTTGGCGTTTCTGACGGGACATGCTCACAGCTGGTTGGATCACGCATCTGCTTTTCTCTTTTGCAGGAAGCATAAGCCCAAAAAGCAGAGTGCAGAGAAGGCGATGCCGCAAAGAATGTATATCCAGTCAAAGAACAGCAGGTTGACTGCGTACCGCATCGGCATCCGTGTAAAGAGTACCGCATACGGTTCGGCCCTTCCGATTGCCTCCATGGCCGCCATGACACGGAATGGGCTGACCCCGCACAGATACGCGCCGAGGAAATACAATGTCAACTTTTCGGCAACGGCAGGAAGCAGGAGTCCGAGCACATAAAACCACGGTTTTTGCTTTTTGCAGCGCTTCCACAGATACAGCGCCCCAAAGCAGTACGGCAGCAGCGCAAGGCAGATGCCCTGAGCGGTCAGGTGCAGCTGCAGCCCGAATACAAGAAAGACCATACGGATCAAAAGGTATCCGCCGAGAATGATCAGCCAGCAGATCGGCAGGGATTTCAAGTGGAGTTTCCCATGTGCGGTTGCTTCATTGTTGTACATTTTCGCGTTCTCCTTACAGATTCTCATTTTTCAGGGCGTCGATGGGATTGTCCTTTTTTATCTTGCTCATTGAATACATCATAGTGGCGAATACTACCAGAAACACGCTCAGTACGGCGATGCCGATGGCTGCCCACGGCAGATGGAATGAGGTTTCATAGGCCGTTGTGACTGCGCGGTAGATGAGATAGGTAATGCCGCAGGACACCGGCAGGCCGAGAAGCAGCGCCTTGGAGCCGTACAGCAGGCACTCGTAATTCATCATCCTGCGAAAGCCCTTCTGCGTCATGCCCACCGATTTCAGCATGGCAAATTCCCGGCGGCGCAGGCTGATATTCGTGGAGATCGTATTGAACACATTCGCAGCGGCAATCAGGGAGATCAGCACAATAAAGCCGTAGGCAAAAACCTTGATAATCGTTATGATATTACGGTTGGCCTCGGCAAGTCGGGCAATGTCTGTAAGCTCTCTGGTGCTGAGTCCGTTCTCGGTCAGCATTGTTGCCAGCTTTTCAAAGCTTGCGGCATGATTGTCCGATGTGAGAAAGAAGCCTGTCTCCCTGAAGCTGTTCAGCCCTTCCTTCGGGATAACTCTTTCCATCATACTGTAAGGGTAGATCATGCTCAGCTTCACCGGCGTGCTTCGGCTGACGAAGAACGGGGCCTCTTCAATGGTTTTCTCGGCTCTCAGGGTGTACCTGACGAGCGACTCCTCATCAGGAAGCTCTATGATGTCCTTTTCATCCTTCCGCGACTGAT
>ULWQ01013025.1_pt1 | contig 14085 bp, 6 predicted proteins | sample 1960491 | NCBI WGS metagenome assembly ULWQ01 (sample SAMEA4835816, study PRJEB28245) | human gut metagenome | biome: gut microbiome; material: fecal sample | place: Denmark | collected 2008
TATGAATATGAGGATGATAAGACAGAACGGGCTTCTGGAAAAATGTCGTGAACAGTGCATAAGAAAGGAAATGTTTATGCCTGACCAGACGGCTGTTAATACATTTGCAACAAGAGTTAATCTGTGCGGACGAAAGTTTAATGACCAGAGGAGGCTGCATGACAACACTGTTTTTCAGCATTTTACAACTACCTTCCGGGGGTTTCCGGTGATAAGGACTGTTTCAGTCAAGCCGTGGGAGATTGATAAAATGCATAAAATACTTGGGATTCATGAATATGATGAGCTTCTGGATTCTTATAACAGGGAGCATGAAGAGTACATGGCAGTTTCGCGTATTCCTGTGTTTTTCTCGATTAATGAACAGTACGCACCATATCTGGCAGTGTGCCTTAAATCGCTGGCTGTACATGTGGCTTGTGATGAGCGTTACCGCATTATTGTTATGTGCGACAATGTGAAGAATATTACGATGATTCAGCTTCGTAATGTGATAAAGGATTATGAAAACATAGATATTGAATTCGTTGATATAAGAAAGAAAATGTACGAATATTCTGAAAGCTTTGGACAGACAGTTACTGACAGACAGGAAAACAGGCTTTATTCAGGCGAGTTTACACTGACGATATATTTCAGGTTATTTATTGCAGAGCTTTTTCCAGAGCTTAATAAAGCTGTGTATATTGACTCTGATACTGTAATAAATGATGACATTGCAAAGCTTTATTCAGTTGATATGGGAGATGCAATGTTTGGTGCAGTAAGAGATACATTTGCAGGAAAGAATACAATACTGGCTCATTACATTGAAAATGTAGTGGGAATAGAGCGGGATGAATATGTCAATTCAGGAGTGCTTCTTATGAATCTTGATAAGATAAGACAGGCTCATCTGGCAGACAGATTCTTAAAGCTTATGGCTGAATATCACTTTGACAGTGTTGCACCTGACCAGGATTATATTAATGCTATGTGTGCAAAAGAAATATATTTTCTTGATAAGGAATGGAATGTTATGCCTAACAAGGGCGGGGAGTATATAGCAAGACCGAAGCTGATACATTATAACCTGTTTGACAAGCCGTGGCATTACAGCGAGATTCCGTATGAGGAGTATTTCTGGCAGTATGCAGCGGAGTCGGGATTTTATCCGTTGCTGATTAAACAGCGCAAGCAGTATGGGGATAATGAAAAGAAAGCTGACCGTGAGAATTTAAAGAAGCTTCTTGCAAGGGCTGAGAATATTGCGGACGGTGATGGGGTTAAGTTTTCTGATGTTGTGGGAAGCAGAATTGTTGTGGATAGTGGTTTCGTGAAGGATAGCAGTGATGCTGCAAAATAAATTATGTCGGAGGAGATATGATTGGTGATAGGGAGCAGGTCTATGAAAATATTAGGACGGCTGTAAGCCTTAATCAGTTGAATTCAAAGGTTGAGCCGGGAGACCCTAAGCTGTTACGCGAAGATAAAGAAGCATTACTAAGACATTATATTGATTACCGCACAGCATATGGTTTTTGTGTGAAGAAATATATTGCAGAAGCTATATTTCATGTCGGGACTTCTGCGATGGGGCTTATAACACAAGTTGACGGACTTGAGAATCTTTCTGGAATCAGAGGTCCTGCGATTGTAACATGCAATCATTTCAGCCCGTTAGACCCTGCAATTGTCAGGTTTGCAATGAGAAAAGCTGGATTCAGAAGAATAAGTATTGTTAATCAAGATTCTAACCTTGCAATGAAAGGTTTTGTCGGGTATATGCAAAAATATGCCGACACAATGCCCGTAAGCAGCCTGAAATGGTTTATGGAGACTGAGTTTCCTAATCAGATTGAGAATGCATTTGATAAAAACAAACTTGTGCTTATATATCCTGAGCAGGAAATGTGGTTTAATTATCGGAAGCCCCGCCCATGCAAAAGAGGTGCATATCTGTATGCGGTAAAGTTTAATGTGCCGGTGATTTCGCTGTTTGTTGAACAGCAGGTTAAAAGTACACATTTGCACACATTCAGGGTACATGTCCTGCCAGTAATATATCCGGACAGACAGCTTGATGAAAGAACAGCAAGTTTAAGAATGCAGCACACAGACTATGAGCAGAAATGTGCTGCATATGTCATGGCATATGGAAAGAAGCTGACTTACGATTTTGAGGAGGGCGATATTGTAGGAAGATAAAAGCATTTGACGCGGAAAGAATTGAAGTGTATATATATTTGAAGAAATTACAAAGATTGAGAGGAAAATGTATATGAAGATACATTCAGTGGCAGTACTTGGAGCAGGAGCAGTCGGCTCTTATGTTATATGGGGACTTTCAGAAAAGAAGGATATAAGTTTAAGCGTTATTGCAAAGGGCGAAAGAGCGGAAAGACTTAAGGCAGAAGGCTGTCTGATTAATGGAAAGACATACCACCCGGAGGTATTGACCCCAGAGGAAGCAAAAGGTGTTGACCTTCTTGTTGTATCATTAAAATACGGCGCACTTGCAGGTGCATTAGATGACATTAGGGAAGCCGTCGGTGAGAATACAATTGTCATGAGTCTTATGAATGGTGTTGACAGTGAAGAGATAATATCTACCAAGATAGATAAATCACATATCATTTATTCACTTATAAAGGTGGCGTCACACCGCGAAGGTAAGGGATATGTGTTCAATCCTGAGACTACAATAGGCATTATATATGGAGAGGAAACTGCACCATTTGAGAGTGAGAGAGTTGCGGCAATAAGAGATTTATTTGATGGAACAGGACTTAATTACAGAGTGACTGAACATATCAAAGAAGAGATATGGAGCAAGTATAGACTTAATATCTGTAACAATCTTCCACAGGCTATTATTGGAGCAGGTGTTGGCTGTTATACTGACAGTGAGCATATGAAAGCAATCAGCGAAGGATTACGTAAGGAGGTTGAAGCAGTAGCTCTTGCCAAAGGCATTGATATGAGCAGGTGTGCAGATAACTCAAGCCGAGGAAGCACTGTTCCGCCAACAGCAAGATATTCAACACTGCAGGATATTGACGCTGGCAGACACACAGAGATAGATATGTTCTCCGGCGCAATGATGCGCATGGGAAAAGAACTTGGAATTGATACACCATATAATGAATATACATATCACATCATCAAGGCACTTGAAGAGAAGAATGATGGCATGTTTGATTATGATGAGAATAGTGAGGCTGTGACTTATTCTAAGTAGTGGCAGACGGATTTAGCAGGCATGTGGGGTACAAGACAGAAAATATAAGATATTAATCATGGCGCAGCCTTTTTAAGGGCTGCGCTTATTGCTTCTATAAAGACGGAATATGTATATCTGTTGGCTGAATCATAGGTTATGTTGGTTGTGCCGGCTTCCATGACTTTAGCAGCAACTTCATCAAATGAAGTTGTGAGCTTAGGGTACATAGTTGTGATTGATTCAGAAAGATTAACAAGCTCAATGCTGTTAATGTTAGAGGAATCAACTGTGACCTGGATATCAACGGGGTTGCCGTCTAACAGAATAGAGGCGGTATATACTCCGGGGCAGAATTTAGGAGCGTCGGCATTATCAAGGGGTGTCTCAATATTAGAAGAAGCAGAAGCATTTACAGTGCTGCTCTTAGGTTTAGTAGTATTCCTGGAATTATCAGAACTATTGCTGCCAAGACGGATAACAGCGAATATAATAAAAGCTATTATAATAGCAGCGATAACCGCTCCAATAAGGAGCTTTTTAAATGGAATAACAACAATTTTAGTCTGACTCATCACAAAGAAACCTGCCCTTCATATTCATTATTACAAAATATATGGTATGGAGTGGGAGATTATGATTAAAATGTGGTATATTAAATACAAATGTATTGGATAGTGTAAAATGGCACATTAAATTAATGCATAGCTTGAAAAACCTACTAAATTGTTAAATATGATGAAATGGTAGGTTTATGAAGAGGTGAATGATTATGAACAGTAAATTTATCAAAACATTTGCAGTAATAGTGATTATAGCGGCAGGCATGACAGCGTGTGGACAAAAGAAAAATGTCATAACAGATGATGTATCAGAAAAAGAGATGACGAACATACAGGAGACTGCATCACAGGAAGTGACAGCACAGGAAATTATAACACAGGAGATTACAACCGAAAAAGAACCGGAAGATGACGAATATGTTCTTGTAAATAAATACATACCTGATATATATGTCGAATTGATGTATGCAACAGACAATAACTTTACAGGTGTCAGAATATATGATTTCACAGACGCATACCTTCGATACGGAACAGTTAAGAAGCTTGCAAATGTGCAGAAAGAACTGAAAGAACAGGGGTACAGCTTAAAGATTTGGGATGCATACAGACCGTTTGAGGCACAGCAGAAATTATGGGAAGTATATCCGGACCCTAACTATGTGGCAAATCCGGCTAACGGAATGAAAAAGCATAATCTTGGAGGAACAGTGGATATTACAATGGTTGCTGCTGATGGAACTGTTATATCAATGCCGACAGAATTTGATGATTTTTCTTTGAAAGCAGATAGGAATTATTCAGATATAGACAATGAAGAGGCTGTGAAAAATGTGATGATTCTACAGAATGCTATGGAAAATAACGGATTTACAGGCTATCAGGGAGAATGGTGGGATTATTCAGATACGGTGGTATATGAAGCGGTTGATTTCGAACCATGATGAGACATGATATGAAAAGGTGCATTATGGTAAAGCAAATGATGGTAAAGTCTATTATAGAAAGATTAGGGGAGTAACACATGTCATTACAATTAATTCTGGGAAGCTCAGGTGCGGGTAAATCGCACTATCTGTATACGCATATAATTGAAGAGTCAATGAAGAATCCTGAAAGGAATTATATAGTTGTTGTGCCTGAGCAGTACACTATGGCAATTCAGAAAAGACTGGTGTCTATGCATCCAAGAAAAGGAATACTTAATATAGATGTTGTGAGCTTTGAAAGGCTTGCGTATAAAGTATTTGAGGAAGTGGGTGAGGATAATCTTGAAGTCCTTGATGATACAGGAAAGAATCTGATTATTAAAAGAGTTTTAGAGCAGAACAAGGACAGATTAAAATATTTTGGAAGTAATCTGTCTAATACAGGATTTGTGTCAGAGATGAAGTCTGTTATATCGGAGATGCTTCAGTATGATATCAAGCCGGATGTTATGCAGGATGCGGCAGGTGCAGCATACAGTGATTCAGAGGGAAGTGCAGCACTTCAGTATAAGCTTGATGATATAGTACTTGTATATAACGCATTTGCAGAGTACATAGACAAGAATTATATAACTAAAGAAGAAATACTGGATAAATTATGCAGCAAGGTTACAGAGTCAGAGAGAATAAAGAATTGCGAGATAGTATTTGACGGATTCACAGGCTTTACCCCGGTTCAGTACAATTTAATGACAATTCTTTTATCAATGTGTCCGAAGATATATGTTTCTCTGACAATTGATGCATCTGAGCGTGAAAATTCAGTAAGAGGCAGGGAAGAACTTTTTTTCATGAGTAAGGACTGCGTATCAAAGCTTTATAAGATATGTGATGAAGAACATGTGAAAGTCCTTGAACCTGTGTATATTGCAGGAAAAGCAGTACCGGGAAAGAATGTAATTGTAAATGTTAATTCAAGATTTAAGAATTCAGAAGAACTGGATTTCCTGGAACAGAATCTTTTCAGAAACAATTCGGGAAGATTTAACCAGAAGACTGACAACATAGTTATATATGAGGGAGCTGTTGCCAAGGAAGAATTAACATTTGCAGCAGGAGAAATAATAAGACTTACAAGACTGTGTGGATACAGATATAACGAGATTGCGATAGTTACTGCGGACATGGATGGCTACGGCAAACTGGCGGCTAATATATTAAAGCAGAACGATATACCATATTTCTTAGATTACAAGCGCCATGTGACGGACAATCCATTTATTGCGGCAATTAACGGTGCACTTGGAATAATAGAGAATAATTACAGCTATGACAGCATATTAGGATTCCTAAGAACCGGAATGAGCGGAATGGAGCGCGAAGATATTGATCTGTTAGACAATTACTGTGTTGCAGTTGGAATCAGAGGCAGGGGAAAATGGCATGAACCATGGATAAGAAAGTTCAGGGGAACAGTCAATAATACTGACCTTGAGAAGCTTAATTCACTAAGAACAATGATAACGGATATGTTGGATCCATTGGAAGAAGTGCTTAAGTCAAAGGAATCTAATGTTGCAGATATGGTAAAGGCTCTTTACGAATTCCTTGTGCGTGAAGATATGGAGCAGAAGGTAAGTGTGCTTAATGACAGCGAGTACACTGGTGATGAATATGCGCAGTTATATAAGAAAGTTATAGAAGTATTAGATAAAATGTATGCCCTTCTTGGAAGCGAGAAGGTTGGTATTAAAGAATTTAACAAGATACTTGCGTCAGGATTTCAGGAGATCAAGATAGGACTTATTCCGCAGACCAACGACTGCGTTGTTATCGGAGATATAGAAAGAACCCGTCTTGACAATATCAAGGTCATGTTCTTTGTCGGAATCAATGACGGCAATGTACCTAAGAAAGCTGATTCAAGAAGCGTTCTGTCAGAAAGCGACAGGGAGTATCTTGAGGATAAGGGAATAGTTATGTCAGCTTCCGTGAGGGAGAAAGCATTTACACAGAGATTCTATCTGTATCTTATTATGACAAAGAGTGCGGAGAAGCTTTACATGTCATATGCGGTAAAAAACAGCGAGGGTGCGGCGCTGATGCCTTCATATATTATAAGAAGCATGAGAAAAATGTTTTCACATTGCCTTAAGTTATCTTACAAAGACACGGCACAGCAGAATTCATATGTGACAATACCGCGGGCGGCTAACAGCTTTGATAATACTGAAATTGCTGCAAATGTAGATGAGGATATTATTGATTCACTTACTGGCGGCAGGCTTGTCGGAAGCGTCACATCTTTTGAGAACTTTGCAGAGTGTCCGCTGAGGTATTACTTAAGATATGGAGTTGATTTGAAGGAAAGGGAAGAATTCACATTTTCACCAGTAAACTTTGGCGTCGTACTGCATGCGGTTATCCGTGAGGTGTGCGACGAAATCAAGAAAAACGGTGAGTCGTACTATCTGATATCAGAGGAGAAGCGCCGCGAGATGGTAAAAAGAAGTGTCGCTGCAATTACTGACATATACCAGAACAGTATCCTTAAGGATTCAAGCCGTAATTCATTCATGATTAAGCGGATGGAAGACCTTGCAGACCGCACTGTATGGGCGATGGGTGAACAGTTAAAATGTGGTGATTTCGTGCCATTTGTATTCGAGCATAAGTTCAATATGGAAGTCGGGGACGGAGACAGAAAGCAGCTTATGAGCGGAACAATTGACCGCGTTGACATATGCGAAAACGGCACAGATGTATATGTAAGAATTATCGATTACAAGACAGGAAAGAAGGATTTCAACATAGTAAAGACCTACTACGGAATTGATATCCAGCTTATGGTCTACATGGAAGCGGCAATGAAGCTTGTGGCGAAGATGCGTCCGGGTAAAAATGTGATTCCTGCCGGAGTGTTCTACTACAACATAAGTGACCCGATTGTATCTGCGACAACAGAGAGTGCAGAAGAGATAGAGGATAAGATTAAGGGTGAACTGCGTCTTAAAGGAATGGTTAATTCGGATAAGGATATTGCCGAGAAGATGGACAATACCGAGGGTACATCACTTAATATTCCAGTTAGCAGAAAGGCTGACGGCGGATTTGACTCACGAAGAAGCAAGGTGATGAATACAGAGCAGTTTAATATACTTGGAAGATTCGTTGATGTAAGAGCCATTGATACTGCGGACAGAATTGCAGGTGGTGATATCAGGAGAAGTCCTTATAAAGATGGACAGTTTTCAAGCTGTGACAGATGTCCTTATGGGGCAGTGTGTGGATTTTCAGTGGATTTGCCAGGCTGCAATTATAGAAAATTAAAGAAATTCGATGATGAAGTATTATGGAATAATATAAAGGAAGGGGTTGATGAGAATGGAAAGAAAATGGACACCGGCGCAGAAGAGCGCGATTGATACAAGAGACTGTAATGTGCTTGTTTCGGCGGCTGCCGGTTCAGGAAAGACTGCTGTTCTGGTTGAGCGAATCATTTCCATGATTACAGACCCTGACAAGAATATAGATATAGACAGGCTGGTTGTTGTTACATTTACAAAGGCGGCAGCAGCCCAGATGAAAGACAAGATAAGAAAAGCACTTGATTCAATGCTTGACGAGAATCCGAGGGATGTGAACCTTTTAAGACAGATAACACTGCTTAACAACGCACAGATAACAACTATAGACAGTTTCTGTCTATGGATAATCAGAAATCATTTTCCAGAGGTTAATCTGGACCCGGGGTTCAGGATAATGGACGAGGGTGAGAAGAAGCTTATTGAAAATGATGTGTTGGAAGATGTGCTTGAGGAATTCTATGCCGAAGCAGATGAAGAATTCTTTAATCTTGTTGATGCATTTGGCATGGGACGGGACGATTCAGGGCTTGTGAGCATTATAGATAAAATATACCGTTTTTCAAGAAGCAATCCGTGGATTGATGAGTGGTTTGACGAGTGCATGTTAGTTTATGATGATGAGACTTACGATAATCCTGCAATTAAGGAGCTGTATGATTCAATTAAAAATGCACTTCTTGATTACCGTGATAAATACAACAGATTAGTAGATATCTGTTCTGAGCCGGCAGGACCTGCAGCATATACAGGTGCTTTGCAGTCTGACCTGCTTGGAATTAATGAGATGATTAATTCACAGGATTTTGGAGAGCTTGGCAGAAGGATAAGAATATTTTCATTTGAAGCTCTGTCAAGAAAGAAGGATGCAGGAGCAGACCCGGATATTAAGGAATATGTTAAGGGGCAGCGAAAGTTGTTTAAAGATTACATAGGACGGCTTAATGATAAGATATTCTTGAAAGATGATGAGGGAATATTTGCAGACATGCAGGGGGCAGGCATCCAGATACGGACTTTACTTAAAGTGGCAAAGGTGTATGCCAAGCGTGTTTCAGAGGTGAAGCGAGAGAAGGGCATAATTGATTTTAATGACATGGAACATCTTGCTCTTTCAATACTTGTAAAGAAAGAAGATGGAAAGCTTGTATACACAGAGACTGCCGACAAGCTTGCGAACAGATTTGAAGAGATACTGATAGACGAGTATCAGGATTCCAATCAGCTGCAGGAGGTTATTCTTAATGCGGTGTCAAAGACGAGACTGTCCGGTGAGAATAACAATATATACATGGTTGGAGATGTAAAGCAGAGCATATACAAGTTCCGTCTTGCCTGCCCGGAGCTTTTCATAGAGAAGTACGATACATACGGCGAGACTGGCGATAATGTTAGAATTGAATTACAGAAGAATTTCCGAAGCCGGGGAAATGTGCTTGAGTGTGCCAATGATGTGTTCAGTCATATCATGAATAAGAATTTTTCAGGAATCGGGTATGACGAATCGGTAAGGCTTAATGCAGGATTTCCATATCCTGAATATAGTGACAGTAATTACGGTGATGAAGCCAACAAGAGTACAGACGTTATTCTTATATCTTCAGAGAATGAAGAAGAAGCTACGACAAGAGAGCTTGAGGCAGACAGGCTTGCAAAGCTGATTGAGGGAATAGTTGCTTCTGGCGTAAATGTGTATGATGCAGATGAAAATATATACAGACCGGCAGAATACAGGGATATTGTAATTCTTACAAGGTCAGTTACAGGCTGGGCGGATACATTTGCAGATGCCCTGATGGATAGGGGGATACCGGCGTATACAGATTCGTCAACAGGATATTTCAGCGTGCGTGAGATACAGGTAATCTTAAGCATGCTTACGATAGTAGATAATCCGGTTCAGGAGATAAGCCTTGCGGCGGCGATGATGTCTTATTTTGGAGGATTTACGGCAGCGGAGCTTGGAATGGTGAGAAAGCTTGGCAGAGAGTATGCAGATAAGAATACACATAACAACCTGTATGAACATTTGAAAGCAGTTGCAGTGCTTGGCGGAGCAGATAAGATACAGGAGACGGATGTTAAGCAGCTGTCCGGCAAATGTGCATTATTTCTTGCAAAGCTCACAGAATACCGAGACAAGAGCAGCGTGGAGCCACTATATGATCTGTGCTGGGAGATGATATATGATTCAGGCTACTACGATTATGTGGGAACAATGCCTGCCGGAGCACAGAGACAGGCTAACTTAAATGTCCTGCTGGAAAGAGCAGCGGGATATGGAAAGTCAAGTTATTCAGGTCTGTTTAATTTCTTAAGATATATTGAAAGACTTAAGAAGTTTGACGAAGATTTTGCAGAGGGGGCTGCCAGCCTTGACAATGAGAATCTTGTAAGAATTATGAGTATCCATAAGAGTAAAGGCCTTGAATTTCCTATTGTAATACTTGCAGGAGCGCATAAAAGCATTAACTTTATGGACGCAACAGCACCGGTGCTTGTAGACCAGAACTTAGGAATTGCAGTTGATTATGTTGACCTTGAAAGAAGAACGAAGACACCTACTATTATTAAAGGTGCTATGGCAAGAAGAATTGTAAGAGAGTCGATAGCAGAGGAAGAGAGACTTCTCTATGTAGCAATGACAAGAGCAAGGGAAAAACTCATAATTATCGGAGTTGTAAAAGATGCAGACAAGACACTTGATAAATACAGGGGAAGGGCTGAGCAACTTGCAGCAGATGGAATGTTGTCTTTCGCGGACAGTGAGAATATAAAGAACTATCTTGATATGATAATGCCAGTGTGTCTTATGGATTCAGATAAATTGAAAGGCAGCTTTAAAGTGATGGTTGATGCCGGAGAGGATTCTTGGGCTGATGTGGATGAATCCGGGGAGATGGCTGGTGAAGCGAACGCTGTTAGAATCGGGGGACTGTCTGATGAAATTATGGAAGCTGTGTCTTATCCTTTATTAGAGGAGCTTCCGGAGTATGTTCCTGATGATAACGCAGCCGGAAGGATGAAGCTGACGGTTTCACAGCTTAAGGCTATGCAGGCGGATGATGATTCAGAGGAAAATGCTTACATGGATGAATCTGTGAAGACAGCACTTAAAAAGAAAGAATGTGATGAGACAAACAGCATAATTCCAAAGTTCATAAGCGGTGAGGAAGTGCAGCTTGCTGCTAATGAGCGTGGTAGCGCATATCACAGGGTTATGGAATGTCTTGACTATTCAGTGAGTGTGAACCTTGATGGAGTTAAAGCAGATATTAACAGAATGTTAGAAACCGGCAAGATGAATGAATTACAAGTGAAAAGTGTCAATCCGTGGGATATATATACATTTGTACAATCAGATACAGGCAGGAGAGTTGCAAATGCGGTGAACTGTGGCAGTGTCAGAAGAGAACAGCCTTTTGTATTTGAGTACGAAGGACAGCTTATACAGGGTATAATTGACTTGTGTTTTGAAGAGGACGGAGAACTTGTGATTGTTGATTATAAGACTGACAGGGTTATGAAGGGCAAAGCGGGGGAAAAAGAGCTTGTCAAAAGATACGCAATCCAGCTTGATTACTATGCAAAAGCTCTGGAACAGCTTACCGGAAAAACTGTAAAAGAAAAAATTGTATATTCATTTACTTTAGGAAAAGAAATAATGTGTTAAAATTACGAAAAATTTTCTCTAACATGTAAAATGCGGTTGAAAATATTGTACAATAATGGTAATATAAACATGATTTATGAATAAAACATATCAAATTTGCACAAAAATGTGCATAAAATGGAAAAGGAGAGGAAAAATGAAAAAGCAAGTAAAAAAGTTTATGAGTGCATTACTTGCATGTGTAATGGTGGCAGTGTCAGTTATAGTATTTGACATGAATCCAGTACATGCAGCTTCTGGCGCAATAACAGAAGCATCAGGCTGGCTTGAGACAGCATATGTTAAGTGGACACCTGTAACAGGAGCTACAGGTTACAATGTATATGTTAAGTCTGCAAGTGCCTCAGATTCAGCTTATGTCCAGTTGGACGATGAGCTTATCAGAAAGTATCCATCTTACATGAGAGCGGATGCTGTAGGATTAAAAGCAGGCGATTATGTTATGAAGATTGTTCCGCTGAACAATGGCAAGGAGAATACATCAGCTGCTATCGTTTCAGATAAGCTTACTGTAAATGCACATGACAGAAGCGGATTTACATTTTCAAGTAATTCACCGGTAAAGAATGGCGTTGGTGCATATAACAACGATGGTACATTAAAGTCTAATGCATCTGTTCTTTATGTTACAGAAGCTAATAAGAATACAGTTAAGATGAAGATTGGTAACACAGAATATACAGGTGTAGCAGCTATTACACAGGCAATTAAGGCTAAGAATAACTGCCAGCCAGTTGCTATCCGTATTATAGGTCAGGTTACATTAAGCGGACTTGCCTGCAAAGATGTATCATCAGCATATGCAATTGGTGTTAAGGGAGCAGCTAACGTAACATTTGAGGGTATTGGTGATGATGCTACTTTATATGAAGCAGGTGTGGCTGTATTCCAGTCAACAGGCATAGAAGTAAGAAACCTTGGTCTTATGAACTGGGGCGGTGGAGGCGACGGAGATGGTATATCTCTTAAGCAGTCACGTGGTGTATGGGTACATAACAACGATGTGTTCTATGGTAATGCTGGTTCAGATGGTGACCAGGCTAAGGGCGATGGCTCTATGGATTTAAAGGATAATTCTCAGTATGTGACAGTATCTTACAATCATTTCTGGGATTCAGGAAAGATGTCACTTTGTGGCATGAAGTCAGAGTCAGGTGAGAACTGGATTACATATCACCATAACTGGTTTGACCATTCTGATTCAAGACATCCTCGTATCAGAACAATGTCAGTTCATGTATATAATAACTACTATGATGGTAATTCTAAATATGGTGTAGGCGCTGCAAAGGATAGTGAGGCATTCGTAGAGGCTAACTATTTCAGAAACTGTAATTATCCAATGCTCAGTTCAATGCAGGGAAGTGATGTTCTGGCAGGTGGAATATTCTCAGGAGAGAATGGTGGTGTCATCAAGGCATACAACAACTATATGGAAGGTCAGAAGTCTGTTATATATGCTAATTCGGATGCTGGTACAACAACTGCAAGTGCAACTGATTTCGATGCATATCTTGCAACATCAAGAAGTGAAACAGTACCTTCAACTTATAAGGCAAAGCAGGGTGGAAAGACATATTCTAATTTTGATACTAAGGTTGATTTAGGTGTTGATACTGCTGATATTGATGCACCTGCAGATGTTCCTTCAATTGTAACTAAGTATGCAGGACGTATTATGGGCGGAGATTTCAAGTGGACATTTGATAACAGTGTTGATGATACAAGCTATTCACTCAACAGGCCATTAAAGGATAAGCTTAATGCATACAAGACATCTCTTGTATCAGTAGGTGGTGGAAGCGTATCTGGCACTTCACATACACATACATATGGTGAGTGGGTAGTTGTTACACCTGCAACAGAGACAGAAGAAGGTCTTAAGAGCCGCACATGTACAGGATGTGGTTATAATGAAACAGCAGTTATTCCAGCTATTGGAAAAGATACACCTGTTACACCTGACACACCGGTATCAGGAGATGCAAAGGTACATAACTTTACAGAATCAGGAACAACAAGTGACTTCTATAGTATTACAGGAAGCATAGCAACAAATAAAGGTACAGCAACATACAACGGTCTTACACTTACAAAATGCCTTAAGATGGAGTCATCAACAAGTATTAAGTTCACAGCACCATCCGCTGGAAAGCTTACACTTGTATTTGGCGGAACAACGGCAGCTTCTGGCAAGGGCGTAAAGGTTAATGGAACAAGCAAAAAAGTTGGTTCTGATGGTACATTAACAGTAGATGTTGCTAAGGGTGCTGTAACTGTAACAAAGGGAGATGCAATCAATCTTTTCTATATGGTATATACACCATCTGGAACATCAGAGACAACACATACACAT
>ULWQ01020201.1_pt1 | contig 14050 bp, 9 predicted proteins | sample 1960491 | NCBI WGS metagenome assembly ULWQ01 (sample SAMEA4835816, study PRJEB28245) | human gut metagenome | biome: gut microbiome; material: fecal sample | place: Denmark | collected 2008
ACGGGTTCAAGTCCCGTCATCGGCTCAAGTTTTTAGAAAGCTAATCATTTATAAAATAATACAAAGCTATGGCAAAAGAACAGTTTCAACGTACCAAACCACACGTAAATATTGGTACTATCGGTCACGTAGACCACGGTAAAACGACCTTGACCGCCGCTATCACTACGGTTCTTGCAAAAAAAGGTCTTTCAGAATTGCGTTCTTTCGATTCTATCGATAACGCTCCTGAAGAAAAAGAACGTGGTATTACCATCAATACCTCTCACGTAGAATATGAAACTGCAAATCGTCACTACGCACACGTAGACTGTCCGGGTCACGCCGACTATGTGAAGAACATGGTAACTGGTGCTGCGCAGATGGACGGTGCTATTATCGTAGTTGCAGCTACCGATGGTCCTATGCCTCAGACTCGTGAGCATATTTTGTTGGCTCGTCAGGTGAACGTTCCTCGTATCGTTGTGTTCTTGAACAAATGCGATATGGTTGACGATGAAGAGATGCTCGAACTCGTTGAAATGGAAATGAGAGAATTGCTTTCAGCATATGAATATGACGGTGACAATACTCCTATTATTCGCGGATCTGCATTGGGCGCATTGAATGGCGAAGCTCAATGGGAAGAGAAAGTGATGGAGTTGATGGATGCTGTCGATAATTGGATTCCTCTGCCTCCGCGCGATGTTGATAAACCTTTCTTGATGCCTGTTGAAGACGTCTTCTCTATTACGGGTCGTGGTACTGTTGCTACTGGTCGTATCGAGGCAGGTCGCGTAAAAGTGGGTGATGAAGTTCAAATCCTCGGTTTGGGAGCAGATAAGAAATCGGTTGTAACCGGTGTTGAAATGTTCCGTAAGATTCTTGACGAAGGCGAAGCTGGTGATAACGTTGGTTTGTTGCTCCGTGGTATCGACAAGAATGAAATCAAACGTGGTATGGTTATCTGCCACCCGGGACAGGTTAAACCTCACTCTGAATTCAAAGCTCAGGTTTATATCTTGAAGAAAGAAGAAGGTGGTCGTCACACTCCTTTCCACAACCACTACCGTCCTCAGTTCTACATTCGTACGCTCGACGTAACGGGTGAAATCACTCTCCCCGAAGGTGTAGAAATGGTAATGCCGGGTGACCACGTTACTATCAATGTGAAACTTATCAACCCGGTTGCTTGCGACAAAGGTTTGCGCTTTGCAATCCGTGAAGGTGGCCGTACGGTAGGTTCTGGTCAGATCACAGATATTTTGGACTAATTCTATAAAGGGTTAGTTTTGATGAAACTACAAAATCAGCCTCTTTGTGGGGCTGATTTTATACGGGTCTAGCTCAGTTGGTAGAGCACTGGTCTCCAAAACCAGGTGTCGGGAGTTCGAGTCTCTCGACCCGTGCAAAATTTAGTGAAACAATGAAGAAATTGAAAATACTTGCCGATATCCAAGATTCTTATAACGAATTGGTACATAAGGTTTCTTGGCCTACCAAGTCGGAGTTGGCAAATAGTGCTGTGGTGGTTATGTTTGCTTCCCTTATTATCGCTATAGTCATATTTGCAATGGATCAATGTATTGACAAAATCATGCACCTTATTTACGGAGGTCTTTAATTAGGGAGGTAAATCAATGTCTGAAGAAAAAAAAGGCTGGTACGTTTTGCGTGCCATAAGCGGAAAAGAGAACAAGGTCAAAGAAGTTCTTGATGCAGAAATCAAGAATACTGATCTTGGCAATTATGTATTTCAGGTCTTGATACCTACCGAAAAAGTTTACACCGTACGTAACGGGAAAAAGGTGGTAAAGGAGAAAAATCTTTACTCGGGTTATGTTTTTGTCGAAGCCATTTTAGTAGGTGAGGTTGTTCATCATTTGCGTAATACAACGAATGTGATTGACTTTTTGGGCGGAAAATCCAATCAGCCGGAGCCTTTACGGCCTTCGGAAGTTAATCGTATGTTGGGCGCAGTCGACGAGATGCAGGAGGTGGGTGACGAACCGGCCGTTGTATATCATGTCGGTGAAACGGTAAAAGTAAACTATGGTCCGTTTAACGGATTTAGTGGAATTATCGAGGAGGTGAACAACGAGAAAAAGAAACTGAAAGTAATGGTTAAAATTTTTGGTCGCAAGACTCCGTTGGAGTTGGAAAATTCGCAAGTAGAGCGGGAGTAATACAAGAGGTTACGCGCTTGTATGAACCCTCGGTATTTTAATAATATCAAAATTAAAAACAATGGCTAAAGAAATTGCTGGACAGATCAAATTACAGATTAAAGGTGGTGCAGCAAACCCCTCTCCTCCCGTAGGACCTGCATTGGGTTCTAAGGGTATAAACATCATGGAGTTTTGCAAGCAATTCAATGCCCGTACCCAAGACAAAGCTGGTAAAGTATTGCCGGTCGTAATTACCTATTATAGCGATAAATCTTTCGATTTTGTCGTTAAGACTCCTCCCGTAGCTATTCAAGTTATGGAAGCTGCCAAAGTAAAAGGCGGTTCTGCGGAGCCTAACCGTAAAAAAGTGGGAGAGATTACTTGGGAACAGGTAAAAGTAATCGCCGAGGACAAATTGGTCGATTTGAACTGTTTTACGGTAGAATCGGCGATGAAAATGGTTGCTGGTACAGCGAGAAGTATGGGTATCACCGTAAAAGGGGAATTCCCGGTAAATAACTAATAAACTTCAATTGAAATGGGTAAACTGACAAAAAATCAAAAGTTAGCTTTAGCAAAGATTGAAGCAGGGAAGGCCTACTCACTCGGCGAGGCATCTCAATTGGTAAAAGATATTACTTATACCAAATTCGATGCATCGCTTGATATTGATGTACGCTTAGGCGTTGATCCTCGTAAAGCCAATCAAATGGTAAGAGGTGTCGTATCGTTGCCTCATGGAACGGGTAAACAAGTGCGTGTGTTGGTACTTTGTACTCCCGATGCCGAAGCTGCCGCAAAGGAAGCCGGAGCCGATTACGTAGGATTGGACGAATATATCGAGAAGATCAAAGGCGGTTGGACCGATATCGACGTAATCATTACGATGCCTGCTATCATGGGTAAGATCGGTGCTTTGGGACGTGTATTAGGCCCTCGTGGTTTGATGCCTAATCCTAAGAGCGGAACTGTGACTCCCGATGTCGCTAAAGCTGTAAAAGAAGTAAAACAAGGAAAAATCGATTTCAAAGTCGATAAGAATGGTATAGTACATGCCTCTATAGGTAAGATTTCGTTTACTGCCGATCAGATTCGCGATAATGCGAAAGAATTTGTTTCGACATTGATAAAACTGAAACCTACTGCTGCTAAGGGTACTTATATCAAGAGTATTTATCTTTCGAGTACAATGAGCCCGGGTATCAAGATTGATCCTAAATCAGTTGACGAGATCTAAAACAAGGAATTATGAGAAAGGAAGATAAAGGCACTATTATTGCGCAAATAGCAGAAACTGTAAAGGAGTACAGCTGCTTCTACCTTGCAGAAACTGCAACGTTGAATGCTGAAAAAACAAGCAATTTACGTCGTGCATGTTTCAAAGAAGGTATCAAAATGATGGTTGTTAAGAACGCTTTGTTACACAAGGCACTGGAAGGGCTTGATACCGATTATTCGCCCTTGTATGGTTCTTTGAAGGGTTCTACAACGATGTTCTTTGCAAATGTTGGCAATGCACCTGCAAAGCTGATTAAGGAGTTTAGAAAGACTTCTGAAGATTTGGTCCTAAAAGCCGCTTATGTAGAAGAAGGGTTTTATATCGGAGCCGATCAGCTTGATGCACTTGTTGCTATCAAGAGCAAAAACGAACTTATTGCTGAGGTTATCGCCCTCTTACAATCTCCTGCAAAGAATGTTGTATCGGCTCTTCAGTCAAGTGGTTCTACCTTACATGGAGTATTGCAGACTCTATCAGAAAGATAAAATTTATACAAAAAACATTATTACGAATAATAACATTTAATTCATACAAAAATGGCAGATTTGAAAGCTTTTGCAGAACAATTAGTTAACTTGACCGTAAAGGAAGTAAACGAACTTGCTCAAATTTTGAAAGACGAATATGGTATTGAACCTGCTGCTGCAGCTGTTGCTGTTGCTGCTGCTCCTGCCGCTGGTGGAGCTGCTGCTGAAGAAAAAACATCTTTCGATGTTGTTTTGAAAGCTGCTGGTGCAAATAAACTTGCTATCGTTAAATTGGTGAAAGAACTCACCGGACTTGGCTTGAAAGAAGCAAAAGACCTTGTAGACGGTGCTCCTAACAACATCAAAGAAGGTCTTGCTAAGGCTGATGCTGAGGCTTTGAAAAAACAATTGGAAGAAGCTGGAGCAGAAGTTGAACTTAAATAATACATCTGTTAATCAGAGAGTTTGGTTAAGAATCATCTCACTCGGTGATTCTTAACCTTTTTGTGTATATATTTTTAATTAAGTTCACTTAATCCCTTTTATAAATGTCTTCTACAATAGGTAAACCACGCGTAAATTTCGCTTCAATTAAGAATCCGCTTCCTTATCCGGATTTCCTTGAAGTTCAGTTGAAGTCATTTCAAGACTTTTTGCAACTCGACACCCCGCCTGAAAAAAGAAAAAACGAAGGACTTTTCAAGGTATTTGCCGAGAATTTCCCCATTGCTGATACACGCAATAACTTTGTCCTCGAATTTTTGGACTATTATATCGATCCGCCGAGATATACGATTGAAGAATGTCTCGAAAGAGGGTTGACTTACAGCGTACCGTTAAAGGCCAAATTGAAATTATATTGTACCGATCCCGATCATGAGGATTTCGCTACGGTAATTCAAGACGTTTATTTAGGTCCTATCCCTTATATGACTGCTAAGGGTACGTTTGTTATCAATGGGGCCGAACGTGTTGTCGTTTCACAGTTGCACCGTTCTCCGGGCGTGTTCTTCGGACAAAGTATACACGCTAACGGTACAAAACTTTATTCGGCACGTATTATTCCGTTCAGGGGCTCTTGGATTGAATTTGCCACTGATATAAACAACGTGATGTATGCCTATATCGACCGGAAGAAAAAGTTGCCCGTTACTACTTTGTTGCGTGCGATTGGTTTCGAGACCGATAAGGATATTCTCGAAATATTCGGTTTGGCAGAAGACTTGAAAGTCTCCAAAGCAAGTTTGAAAAAAGCCATTGGCCGCAGATTGGCGGGTAATGTCGTTAAGGCTTGGGTGGAAGACTTTGTAGACGAGGATACCGGTGAGGTCGTTTCTATCGAACGTACCGAGATTGTCATTCCTCGTGAAACTGTCCTTGAAGAATCGCATATTGCCGATATTATCGAATCGGGTGTCCCAAATATCTTGTTGCATAAAGAGGATAGCAACACGTCGGATTACTCGATTATATTCAATACGTTGCAAAAGGATTCCAGCAACTCGGAAAAAGAAGCCGTGTTGTATATTTATCGCCAATTACGTAACGCCGAGCCTGCCGATGATGCCAGTGCCCGCGAGGTGATTACCAACCTTTTCTTCTCGGAGAAACGTTACGATTTGGGAGAAGTAGGACGTTATAGAATAAACAAGAAATTAAATCTTTCTACCTCGCCCGATGTGAAGGTGCTTACGAAAGAGGATATCATCGAAATTATCAAATATCTCATCGAGTTGATTAACTCGAAGACCGATGTCGATGATATAGACCATTTGAGCAACCGTCGTGTGCGCACGGTAGGAGAACAATTATATAATCAGTTTGGAGTGGGGTTGGCTCGTATGGCGCGTACCATTCGTGAGAGAATGAATGTGCGGGATAACGAGGTGTTTACTCCCATCGACTTGATTAATGCAAAGACGATATCGTCTGTTATCAATACATTCTTCGGGACGAACGCTTTGTCGCAGTTCATGGATCAGACGAATCCGTTGGCCGAAATTACTCACAAGCGTCGTATGTCGGCCTTGGGTCCCGGCGGTTTGTCTCGCGAACGCGCCGGTTTCGAGGTCCGTGACGTGCACTATACGCACTATGGACGTCTTTGTCCTATCGAGACTCCCGAAGGACCTAATATCGGTTTGATCTCGTCTCTTTGTGTATATGCTAAGATTAACGATCTGGGCTTCATCGAAACTCCGTATCGGAAAGTAGAAAATGGGAAAGTGGATTTGTCGCCCGAGGGTGTGGTGTATTTGACCGCCGAAGCCGAGGAAAACTTGGTGGTAGCGCAGGGTAATGCTCCGTTGAATGACGACGGCACATTTGTTCGCAATCGGGTAAAATCTCGTTTGGAGGCCGATTTCCCCGTCGTTTCGCCCGATCAGGTGAATTTGATGGACGTGTCGCCTACTCAGATAGCTTCTATCGCGGCATCGTTGATTCCGTTCCTCGAACACGATGATGCGAACCGTGCGTTGATGGGGTCGAACATGATGCGTCAGGCAGTTCCTTTATTGCGTCCCGAAGCTCCTATTGTGGGAACAGGTATCGAGGGGCAGTTGATTCGCGATTCTCGTACGCAGATTACGGCCGAGGGCGATGGTGTTATCGAGTTTGTCGATGCCACTACGATTCGTATTCGCTACGATCGTACGGAAGATGAAGAATTTGTAAGTTTTGAAGATTCCGTAAAAGAATATATCATACCCAAGTTCCGTAAGACGAACCAGAGTACGACTATCGATTTGCGTCCTATCTGCCACAAGGGAGACCGGGTTAAAGCCGGAGATATTCTTACTGAAGGTTATTCCACCGAGAATGGCGAGTTGGCTTTGGGACGTAACCTCAAAGTCGCATTCATGCCGTGGAAAGGATATAACTACGAGGATGCTATCGTGTTGAACGAGCGTGTCGTTCGTGAAGACATTCTTACTTCGGTTCACGTTGATGAATATTCGTTGGAAGTGCGTGAAACCAAGCGCGGTATGGAGGAACTTACTTCCGATATTCCCAATGTAAGCGAGGATGCTACGAAAGACCTCGATGAACGTGGTATTATTCGTATCGGAGCTCAGGTTAATCCCGGAGATATTATGATCGGTAAGATTACTCCGAAAGGAGAATCCGATCCTTCTCCCGAAGAAAAATTGCTTCGTGCGATTTTCGGTGATAAGGCCGGCGATGTGAAAGATGCTTCCTTGAAAGCTACTCCTTCGTTGAAAGGTGTCGTTATCGGTACGAATCTATTCTCTCGTGCCATTAAAAAGAAAAAATCGAAACTCAGCGACAAAGCCATTCTTCCGAAACTCGACGAGGAATATGAAGAAAAGATGAACGGTTTGAAAGCCATTCTCATCGATAAGTTGCTTGTTTTGACACAAGGTAAGGTTTCTCAGGGTGTGAAAGATTTCATGGGAACCGATGTCGTGTCGAAGGGAACGAAATTCACTCAGGCTGTTCTGAATAAAATCGATTATACGACGGTACAGGTAAGCAAGTGGACGACCGATGCCGCTAAGAACGAATTGATACGCGCTACTATCATCAATTATTTGAAGAAGTATAAAGAATATGATGCCGAGTTGCGTCGTAAGAAATTCGATATTTCTATCGGAGATGAACTTCCTTCTGGTATCGTGCAAATGGCCAAAGTGTATATTGCCAAGAAGCGTAAGATAAGCGTGGGCGATAAGATGGCCGGACGTCACGGTAACAAGGGTATCGTTTCGCGTATCGTTCGTCAGGAAGACATGCCTTTCTTGGCCGACGGAACTCCGGTCGATATCGTTTTGAACCCGTTGGGTGTGCCTTCTCGTATGAACTTGGGACAGATTTTCGAGACCGTTTTAGGTTGGGCTGGAGCCGAGTTGGGAGAAAAATTTGCGACTCCGATTTTCGACGGGGCGAGCCTTGATGATTTGAATACTTGGACCGATAAAGCCGGGCTTCCTCGTTATGGTAAGACCTATTTGTATGACGGTGGCACAGGCGAGCGTTTCGACCAGCCGGCTACGGTGGGGGTAATCTATATGCTGAAACTGGGTCACATGGTCGAAGACAAGATGCATGCCCGTTCCATCGGTCCGTACTCTTTGATTACGCAACAGCCTTTGGGTGGTAAAGCACAGTTCGGTGGTCAGCGTTTCGGAGAAATGGAGGTTTGGGCTCTCGAAGCCTTCGGTGCTTCTCATGTTTTGCAGGAAATCCTGACGATCAAGTCGGACGACGTGGTTGGACGTTCGAAAGCCTATGAGGCAATCGTTAAGGGCGAACCCATGCCGACACCCGGTATTCCCGAGTCTCTGAATGTGTTATTGCATGAATTGAGAGGTCTTGGTCTTAGCGTCAACTTAGAATAAATAAAATCCAATGGCCAGACTGTCGCAGAAATGTGACAGTCGGCCAATAACTCTTTATACATTAAAAACATATGGCTTTTAGAAAAGATAACAAAATAAAGAGTAACTTTTCGAAGATTTCGATCGGTTTGGCTTCGCCCGAAGAGATTCTGGAAAATTCGAGCGGTGAGGTCTTGAAACCCGAAACCATCAATTACCGTACCTATAAACCTGAGCGGGACGGTCTTTTCTGCGAACGTATATTCGGACCTGTAAAAGATTACGAGTGTCATTGCGGAAAATATAAACGTATTCGCTACAAAGGTATCGTGTGCGACCGATGTGGTGTGGAAGTAACAGAGAAAAAGGTGCGCCGCGAACGCATGGGGCATATACAGCTCGTTGTTCCGGTAGCTCATATCTGGTATTTCCGTTCGTTACCCAATAAGATTGGGTATTTGTTGGGATTGCCCAGCAAGAAATTGGACGCTGTTATCTATTATGAGCGTTATATTGTCATACAGCCGGGACCTCAATCGGACTTGGCTACTTACGATTTGCTTTCCGAAGAGGAATATTTGAACATCATGGATTCACTTCCTCGTGAAAATCAGATGCTCGAAGATACCGATCCGAATAAGTTTATCGCTAAGATGGGAGCAGAAGCTATCTACGATCTGCTTTCTCGTTTGGATCTCGATGAGCTGTCTTACGATTTGCGTCATCGTGCCAGCACCGATGGCTCTCAGCAACGCAAAACCGAGGCTTTGAAACGGCTCCAAGTCGTTGAGTCGTTCCGGGCTTCGAAGGGTAGGAACCGGCCCGAATGGATGATTTTGAAAGTCATACCGGTTATCCCGCCCGAATTGCGTCCGTTGGTTCCTCTCGATGGCGGTCGTTTCGCGACTTCCGATTTGAACGATTTGTACCGTCGGGTGATTATCCGTAACAATCGTTTGAAACGATTGATGGAGATCAAGGCTCCTGAGGTTATTCTTCGAAATGAAAAACGTATGTTGCAGGAGGCTGTGGATTCTTTGCTCGACAACTCTCGCAAGTCTAGCGCAGTGAAAACCGAGGCTAATCGTCCGTTAAAGTCTCTTTCCGATAGTTTGAAAGGTAAGCAAGGACGTTTCCGCCAAAACCTGTTGGGTAAACGTGTCGATTATTCTGCGCGTTCAGTTATCGTCGTAGGTCCCGAATTGAAAATGCACGAATGCGGTCTGCCCAAAAATATGGCGGCCGAATTGTATAAACCGTTTATTATCCGTAAACTTATCGAGCGTGGTATCGTTAAGACGGTAAAATCGGCTAAGAAAATCGTCGATCGCAAAGAGCCTGTGGTATGGGATATCCTCGAACATGTGATGAAAGGACACCCCGTGCTGTTGAACCGTGCCCCGACGTTGCACCGTTTGGGTATTCAGGCGTTCCAGCCCAAAATGATCGAAGGTAAGGCTATCCAGTTGCATCCGCTCGCTTGTACGGCATTTAACGCCGACTTCGACGGTGACCAGATGGCTGTTCACTTGCCTCTCGGAAACGAGGCAATTCTTGAAGCTCAACTGTTGATGTTGGGTGCTCATAATATCTTGAATCCCGCCAATGGCGCACCTATCACTGTGCCTTCGCAAGATATGGTTTTGGGATTGTATTATATTACCAAACTTCGTCCGGGTTCGTTGGGTGAAGGACTGAAATTCTATGGTCCCGAAGAAGCCGAAATCGCTTACAACGAAGGTAAAGTTTCGTTGCACGCTCCGGTATCGGTCGTTGTGAAAGATGTCGATAAGGACGGTAATATCATCGAGCACATGGTCGAGAATACTTCGGTGGGTCGTGTATTGGTTAATCAGTATGTGCCTCAGGAGATCGGCTATGTCAATGAAATCCTTTCTAAGAAATCGTTGCGCGATATTATCGGTAAGGTGATTAAAGTTTGCGGTGTGACACGTTCGGCTCAGTTCCTTGACGATATCAAGAACTTGGGTTACTACATGGCATTCAAGGGAGGTTTGTCCTTCAATTTGGGTGATGTGCTCGTTCCGCCCGAAAAAGAGACTTTGGTTGCCGAAGGTAACGCCGAGGTGGAACAGATCATGAACAACTACAACATGGGTTTCATTACTTATAACGAGCGTTATAATCAGATTATCGATACATGGACTCACGTAAATTCTCGTCTGTCCGATATTTTGATGAAGCAACTTTCTGCCGACAATCAAGGATTCAATTCGGTATTCATGATGTTGGATTCGGGAGCTCGTGGTTCTAAGGACCAGATTCGTCAGTTGTCGGGTATGCGTGGTTTGATGGCCAAGCCCCAAAAGTCGGGAGCAGAAGGCGGTCAGATCATCGAGAACCCTATTTTGGCAAACTTTAAAGAGGGGCTTTCCGTGTTGGAATACTTTATCTCTACGCACGGTGCTCGTAAAGGTCTTGCCGATACAGCATTGAAGACAGCCGACGCCGGTTATTTGACCCGTCGTTTGGTCGATGTAGCTCACGATGTCATTATCCATGAAGAGGATTGCGGTACATTGCGCGGTTTGGTTTGTACCGAGATTAAGAATAACGAGGAGGTCGTAGCTTCTTTGGGTGAAAGAATATTAGGACGTGTGTCTGTTCACGATGTAGTGAATCCGTTGACTAACGAGATATTGGTTCACGCCGGTGAAGAAATTACCGAAGTTATTGCCAAGAAGATAGAGGATTCTCCTATCGAACAGGTGGAGATTCGTTCGGTTCTGACGTGCGAATCGAAGAAAGGTGTTTGTGCTAAATGTTACGGACGTAACCTTTCTAATAACCGCATGGTTCAAAAAGGCGAGGCTGTGGGTGTAATTGCCGCGCAGTCGATCGGTGAGCCGGGTACACAGCTTACATTGCGTACGTTCCACGTCGGTGGTATCGCTTCGAATATTGCGGCTGTATCGAGCGTTACATCTCGTTACGAGGGTATTTTGGAGATAGACGAACTTCGTACGGTAGAAAATGTATCCGATAGCGGTACAAGAGTACAGATTGTCGTAGGTCGATTGGCCGAAATGCGTATTATCGACCCGAATACGAAAATGGTGCTCATGACTGCCAATATTCCCTATGGATCAAAACTTTTCTTCAACAACGGCGATACCGTTAAGAAAGGCGATATGATTTGCGAATGGGACCCCTTCAATGCGGTAATTGTTTCGGAGGTGGGCGGTAGAGTCAACTTCGAAGCCGTGGAAGAAGGTGTTACTTATCGTGTAGAATCGGACGAACAATCTGGTTTGAAAGAAAAGATCATTATCGAATCGAAAGACCGTACCCGTGTACCGTCGGCACAAATTCTCGATGAAGCCGGGCAGGTAATCAAGAGTTATGCTTTGCCTGTGGGAGCTCACTTGATGATTGAAGACGGCGATAGGATTAAAACGGGAGATGTATTCGTTAAGATACCTCGTGCGGTCGGTAAAGCCGGTGACATTACCGGTGGTCTTCCTCGTGTAACCGAGTTGTTCGAAGCACGTAACCCGTCTAATCCGGCTGTCGTTTCTGAAATCGACGGTGAGGTGATCTTCGGGAAAGTGAAACGTGGTAATCGTGAAATCTCTGTGGTTTCCAAGACGGGTGAGACGAAGAAATATTTGGTTCCTCTTTCCAAACAAATATTGGTACAAGAGAACGATTACGTGCGTGCCGGAACTCCGCTTTCCGATGGAGCCGTTACTCCTTCCGATATCTTGGCCATCAAAGGTCCTACGGCTGTACAGGAATATATCGTGAACGAAGTTCAAGATGTGTACCGTATGCAGGGTGTGAAGATTAACGATAAGCACTTCGAGGTGATTGTTCGTCAAATGATGCGTAAGGTTCAAATTCTCGATCCGGGCGATACTCGATTCTTGGAACAACAGATTGTCGACAAGCGAGACTTCATGGACGAAAATGACCGTATTTGGGGTAAAAAAGTCGTTACCGATCCGGGCGATTCTCAAACGTTGAAAGCCGGACAGATCGTTACGGCGCGTAAATTGCGCGATGAAAATTCGGCTTTGAAACGGAAAGACTTGAAGTTGATACAGGTGCGCGATGCAATTCCTGCTACTTCCGAACAGATTCTGCAAGGTATTACCCGTGCAGCCCTGCAAACATCGAGCTTTATGTCGGCCGCTTCTTTCCAAGAGACGACAAAAGTGCTCAACGAGGCTGCTATCAATGGTAAGGTAGATACGTTGGAAGGTATGAAAGAAAACGTTATCTGCGGACACTTGATTCCTGCCGGTACGGGGCAACGTGAGTTTGACAAACTCATTGTCGGATCCAAAGAGGAATTCGATCGTGTTTTTGCCAATCGTAAGAATGTAACTGATTTTTCTAATTAATAAGAGAGAAGAAGAATACTTTAAGCAGGGGAGCGATTTTGTGGTCGCTCCCCTGCTTTTTTTATTTCGCTGACGGCCGTCCTATTACTTTACATATGGTTTATTAGAAAATCCGTGGAAGTAAACGTGCATTTTAGCGATGCTTTTTTATCGATAAACGTATCCCGATCTTTTCGGCGAAAGATGACATGGTATTTTGTTTGTAGAGTTAATCCCTTGTCCTGAGGACACTTCCTCTATATTTCTTTGCCGTTCTTGCTCCTTCTTCCCCCTGCCGTGTCCCGCAGTATTATATGGTGCTCTGCATTATCGGTATGGGGAAGATACTGGAAGAAACAGTAATTCCTGAGGAGAGGAATGGTGTATAAAAGAGTAATTTCCATTAAATATTGATATAGGAGTATGATATTTCTATGAACGCCTTTGTAAATATCCTATATATCCATTTTTTACATAGTAGTGTCGCTTTTTATAAGCTAGGAAGGAGAATAGTGTATCTAAAATGCTTAAAAGAGAATGCAAATACCGATACTGTTTTTTTGTAATAATAAACCCGTCTAACCGAGTGTGAAGAATCGGTTAGACGGGTTTATTGAAGTATATCGCAATGATTATTGTTTGATAATCATGCGTGTTTCTTGGGCTATTTTTACGATATAGTAGCCATTGGCCAATTGTGATACATCGACTGTCGCTACGTTTTGGTCGCAGAATGATTCGGTTTGCATAACGAGTGCGCCACTGACGGCATAGATGCTTATTGTACCGAGAGGCTCGGCCGATTCGATAGTAATCGTCGTGTGAGCAGGACTGGGGTAGATAGCCATTTCATTTTCTTTTTTTACCGATTCTACACCAGACGATACAGAGGAGTGTAATGAGATATTGGGTAAATAGGCATCCATTTTTAGTGCTTGTGAGAAATCAAAGGCTGTCATGTCGTCACTGTAAGCGAGTTGTCTTCCTTCTCCTTTTCTTCCATACCAACTGAGGAAGTAGGACGGTGCTTGGGTCTCGGAAACAGTCATTATACATATATTTCCACCGGTATAGTCAAATTCTGTATCGAGCATAATAGGCAATTCTTTATCACCGTTGTCTACTTTCAGTTCTCCATCAAATACAAGTTTGAATTCTGATAACGCAATAGGATCTATGCCGTCGAATGTAGCCTTTTCGGTGTTAGCCATATAGATTTTACTATGGAAACCTTCCACTTCGTTTGTTCCAAATACCGAAGGATAGTATTTGATTGCCGAAATAGAGCCGGCTTTGCCTCCTATTTCTTGTTGGGTGTAGATGGTTTGTGCGGTACCGTGGGTTTTTCTCACGTTGAACGGATAGCTTGGCGATACCGATTTCCCATCGGTGATGTCTATCCAGCTGCCACTGCCTAGAACCAATACGTGGATAGGCTCGGGTTGGTCATTTTCAGGGGTTGCATCATTTT
>ULWQ01006569.1_pt1 | contig 14021 bp, 9 predicted proteins | sample 1960491 | NCBI WGS metagenome assembly ULWQ01 (sample SAMEA4835816, study PRJEB28245) | human gut metagenome | biome: gut microbiome; material: fecal sample | place: Denmark | collected 2008
TTTGGCTGCAGTAAGAGAGGCTTTGAAGAATGGGCAACAGGCAATCCTCTTTCAGAATCGTCGTGGTTTTGCGCCGATGGTTGAATGTAAGGTATGTGGTTGGGTGCCGAAATGTAAGAACTGTGATGTCTCGCTTACGTTGCATAAGAGTATCAACCTGCTGACTTGCCATTATTGTGGTTACACTTATCCGGTTCCTACGGAATGTCCTAACTGTGGCAGTACGGAAATCATGGGACGTGGTTTTGGTACCGAGAAGATAGAAGATCAGATAGCGGCAATCTTTCCGGAAGCCAAGATTGCCAGAATGGATTTGGATACAACACGTACACGAAATGCCTACGAACGACTTATCGCAGACTTCTCTGAAGGCAGAACGAATCTTCTCATAGGCACGCAAATGGTTTCTAAGGGTCTCGATTTCGATAAGGTGAGTGTAGTAGGCATCCTGAATGCTGATTCGATGCTCAACTATCCCGATTTCCGCGCCTACGAGCATGCTTTCATGATGATGGCACAGGTGAGTGGTAGAGCTGGAAGAAAAGGTAAGCGTGGCTTGGTGATTCTACAGACCAAGAATCCTACCTTGCCGGTAATCGGACAGGTGGTGAATAATGATTATGAAGGCTTGTATCAGGGTATTCTGGAGGAGAGAAGAACTTTTCATTATCCACCTTTCTTCCACCTGATTAATGTGTATGTAAAACATAAATATGATAAGGTATGCGAACAGGCTAGCCATGAGCTCAGCAAAACGCTGAGAAGCTGGTTTGGCGAGCGTGTATTGGGACCCGATAAACCTGCTGTAGCAAGGGTTAAGACGATGAACATTCGAAAGATTGTTATCAAACTGGAAAATGGTATTGACCAGCAGAAGGTAAGAGAATATCTGAAGTTTGCTCAGCAACAGATGGGAAAGGATCCGAGATATGGAGCTCTGCAGATTTATTATGATGTAGACCCATTGTAGTTTCCTGCTCATCCCTTTCTCCGGCAGAATGGAAGAAAATAAGATTGGTAAATATAATGAAAAAGGCTATCCGTTACTTGTTGCAAGAACGGGTAGCCTTTTAATTATGATAATTGTAGTTATGTTTAGAAGTTGATGTCGAGACCTACTGCGAATATGTTGTTGTTACGTGTGTAATCTGAACTGTAGTTGATGCTCTTTTCAGCAGAAAGCTGAACCTTCTCAGAGGTCTTCTTGTGCTGATAGAAGGTGTGGAAGTAAGCCACGTTCAAGTCCATCTTCTTATTGATGTGATAAACACCACCGAAAGCTACAGAGTTTGAACTGACAACGAATGATTTGTCGTCCATGTATCTTTTTGAAGCTGGTGTGTCAAGGTTTTCATCAGGCAAACCATAGTTAGTATTCTGCCAGCCAGTACTCAAGGTAATCTTCTTGTTTACGTCTACCTCGACACCTGCGTTGTACTCCAATGTACCACGCTTCAACTTCTCCTGTCGGTTGTTGTAAGATGTAGCGTGCTTGTCATCGAACCAGTGGAAACCTACGTTTACTCTTACTGTATTTACTGGACTATAGCCTACACCGAGAGCCAGATAAGCAGGAATATCACCCGCAATCTTCTTGCCATCTTCGTATTCGCCGATAGCCTCTTTGAGCTTGGTGTCGAACTCGGTCTTCAAGCCAGCCATTGTATTTACTACATCACCGTTAGTCAAAACAGCTTGAGTAGTATTTGCTGCTACAGCTTGAGCATTCTCTGGAGTCATACCCTTATTTGTGAACACCTGAGTCAATGTTCCAACCATCTGTCTGGACAAGTTGTCTGGGAGAGCACTGATACTAGGAGCCTGATTTACAGCCTTGTTCTTCAAACGTATGCGAGTCTTGAACTCATATTTTGCAGAGAAGTTCCACTTGCCTGTCTTGAAATCTACACCGATGATAGGAGTAAAGCCGATGCCGCTCTGGTCACAGCTCAATTCAATGTTGGCTGCATTTTCCTTGTTAGGGTCGAGTACCTTGTACAGAGGCATGTTGCCTACCTTGATATTTTCAACATATCCATAGTAGTTTGTTGAAGCATAGACACCACGTACGCCTGCAAATGCGCTGAAATTGTCGCTGAATTTGTATGCAGTACCTACAGAGAGACCGTAATAGTACTGACGTCCATGCATATAGCTATTGTAACTATATTCGCCTTTCTGACCGAAAGCTTGATCGGTTGTAAACATTTGCATTCCTGGCTGTCCAAGTGTATTGCCCAATACGTTGTCAACAGTTTTTGCCAAACCGCAAGCAGCCATTGCAGTCTCTGCTACGATCTTCTCGAACGAGCCAAGACCATTATCGAAGGTACACTTGCCGCCGCCACCTGTGAGGGCGAAGCTAGCCTGAAGTGACCATCTACCTTTATTATAAGCATACTGGAATGAAGGGATGACAGGCGCAAAAGCCTCACCCTTGAATGTACGAGGAGTAATAGGATTGTTCACATTGTTTGTGAACAATGCATAATCATTTTCAATGCTACGTGTCTGGTAAGCCAACTGCCAGTTGATGGCAAGATGGTGACCTTCACCCATGAATACAACTCCGGCTGGATTGTAATAAACGCCGTCGATACCAATTGAAGCCTCACGGCTCATCATTCTGTTGAATGCTACATGTTGATTGGTGTTGGTGAGCAAACCGCCTGCAAAAGATGGGGTTGCACAAGCCATCGCAATGGCTAAACTAACTAATTTTAGTTTCTTCATCTTAATAAAATTAAATATAAACGTCCGCAAAGGTAATTATAATGTTCTATTTCGCTATTGGTTTCATTAAATATTTAAAACATATTAACGTAAAAAGCCCTTTTTCTTGCACAGATTTAAAAAACTGTGCAAGAAAAAGGGCTTTTATCGGTTATGTTTTACCTTTTTGTATATCCGTTTATACGCTTTACGGCATAAGAACTTCACGAATTGTATCTTTACTCTTGTTCTTTAGACTCCTGACTCGTCTTTTTGCCGGCATCCTGTCTTACGTTCAAGTGAGGATACGAAATACGGGTATGGTAAATAGCCTTGAGTCGTTCGATGAGTACCTGTTTAGCGAGAGCGATGTCTCGGAACGTGATAGGGCACTCCTTTAAGAAACCATCTGCCACCTGTCCGTCGATGAGTTTATTGACGAGGTTACTGATGCTTTCTTCAGTATATTCGTTCAGAGAGCGCGAAGCCGCTTCAACCGTATCTGCCATCATCAGGATGGCCTGTTCGCGGGTAAATGGGTTTGGACCCGGATATTGGAACTGCGACTTGTCAATCACCTCTGTAGGGTGAGCATTACAGTAATTAATATAGAAATACTTGGTGATGCCCGTTCCGTGATGAGTAGTGATGAAATCCTTTATGATGCCTGGCAGACCAACCTTCTCTGCCATCTTCAGACCTTCTGAAACATGGCTTATGATAATCTGTGCGCTCTCAAGGTCGCTTAACTGGTCGTGAGGATTAACGCCCGCCTGATTCTCTGTGAAGAAAACAGGGTTAGTCATCTTACCGATATCATGATAGAGTGCTCCGGTACGTACCAGGAGACTGTTGGCTCTGATGCGGTTGGCAATCTCTGCTGCCAGGTTACCTACGGTGATAGAATGCTGGAAGGTGCCTGGAGCAATCTCACTCAGGTTGCGAAGTAATCCCTTGTTGGTATTTGACAACTCGAAAAGTGTAACATTAGATGTAAATCCAAACATCTTTTCTATAATGTACATGAGCGGATAAGAGAGTAGCAGGAAGATGCCGTTTACGGTAAAGTAGGTATACATGCTGGCATCTACGTTGAACACCTGGTTGTCCTGCATCAGCTGAAGGGCAAGATATACTACACCGCTGGCTATAGTTACCAACAGGGCTGTGATGAATATCTGCGAGCGCTTGCTGAGTTCACGCAAACTGTAAATAGCAACAAGACCAGCTACCAGCTGTACGATGATAAACTCGTACTGGTACTTTACTGCTGCTGCACAAATAAGAATCATCGTAACGTGGCTGATAAAGGCTGTACGCGAGTCCATAAACACACGTACGAAGATAGGCGCCATGGCAAATGGGATGATGTAGACACTGAAGAAATTGTGTTTCATCATGAGTGACACAAAGATAGGGAACAGCGTAATCATCGCATAAAGCATGGTAATGCTGCGCGGCTTATCAAAATAGTCTTTTCTGAAAAGTGAGAGATAAGAGGTAAACAGCATGACAAGAATGAAGATAAACAGTACCTGTCCGATGATAGTGGTTGTCAGTTCTTCCTGGGTAGAACTGCGGCGCTTCATCTCCTTATCGAATGAATTGAGCACCCGATAGGTGTTGTTCGTAATCACTTCGCCACGATCCACAATCTTCTGTCCGCTCATCACCATTCCGCTTGCCAGTGGAATGCTGCTCATCATGTCGGCTTTCTCTGCCTCGCTTCTTTCCTTATCATATATGACGTTAGCTTCAACATAATTGTTAAGGTTGCAACGGGATAAAAGCTGTCGCTGGGTTGCCAGTTTCTCATCGTAGAAGATGCGTTCGTAAGCGGCAATAGTAGAGTAGAACGAACCGATAGGTACGCTCTTCACATTCTTTCCGTTGATAATTCGTATCATACTGGTAGAATCTTTGTAGATACGATTATATTCCGTGGTAGCGATGATGCCGGTCTGGTAAAGGCGTTGAAGCTGGTGGGCTATGAGTCCCACATATTCTTTTGGCAAACCTGGTACACCTTGGCTGAAGTCGTGCAGGAAACGGCTCACCTGTTCGCTGCCGATGGATTCATTGACAGAATAATAAGGTTGGAATTGCTTCATCAGCGAATCCTGTTCACGCTTGATGGCTTCATCGGTCTTATAGATCGGAAAGTCAAATTTTGCGATGACGGAACCATACATCCATGGCTTTCCAACATCGTACCGGAACATCCTTCCTTCGTTGCGAGGAAGGAACCAAACAATGATAGCAACGGTAATTAATATCAAAACCGTTTTTGTGGCGAAATTGCGCCAATAGTTCTCTTCTGGGTTGTTAAATATGCTCATTTTCCTAGTTTTTTCTTACTTATTTCGTTTTACAGTGCGAAAATACGAAAAAAAACGGCTAAAATCGCAAAAAAAGATGTAAATTTGCAGAAAAATTTGAAAATAGCTATAAAAAGACATGGCAGATAGAAAAGTAAGGGTGCGTTTTGCCCCTAGTCCAACGGGTGCATTGCACATTGGCGGTGTTCGTACCGCTCTGTATAATTATTTGTTTGCTCGCCAACACGGAGGTGAGCTGGTGTTCCGTATTGAGGATACAGATTCTCATCGTTTCGTGCCTGGAGCCGAAGAATATATCCTGGAATCTTTCAAGTGGCTGGGTATCCAGTTTGACGAGGGTGTAAGTTTCGGTGGAGAGCATGGACCTTATCGCCAGAGTGAACGTCGTGATATCTATAAGCAGTATGTTCAGCAGCTCCTGGATAATGATAAGGCGTATATTGCTTTTGATACTCCTGAGGAGTTGGAAGCGAAACGTGCCGAAATCCAGAATTTCCAGTATGATGCTCATACTCGTATGCAGATGCGCAACTCTCTGACTCTTTCTAAGGAAGAGGTTGATAAGCTGATTGCTGACGGAAAGCAGTATACTGTACGTTTCAAGATTGAACCGGGACAGGAAATTCACGTGAACGATATGATTCGTGGTGACGTGAAGGTAATGAGTGATATCCTGGATGATAAGGTACTTTATAAAAGTGCTGATGAATTGCCAACTTATCACCTGGCAAATATCGTAGACGACCACCTGATGGAAATCTCTCATGTAATCCGTGGTGAGGAGTGGTTGCCTAGTGCGCCTTTGCACGTACTTCTTTATAAGGCTTTCGGTTGGGAAGATACCATGCCTCGTTTTGCGCATCTTCCTTTGCTTCTTAAGCCTGAAGGTAAAGGTAAGCTGAGTAAGCGTGATGGCGACCGCCTCGGTTTCCCGGTATTCCCGCTGGAATGGCATGATCCTAAGACTGGCGAGGTTTCTTCCGGTTATCGTGAGAGTGGCTATTTCCCAGAGGCTGTAGTCAACTTCCTGGCGCTCCTCGGCTGGAATCCTGGTACAGAACAGGAAATCTTCTCTCTTGATGAACTGGTGAAGGCTTTTGATATTTCACGTTGCTCTAAGGCTGGTGCCAAGTTCGACTTCAAGAAGGGAATCTGGTTCAACCACGAATACATTCTGATGAAGAGCGATGATGAAATAGCTAACCTCTTTGCCCCTATTGTTGCCAACAATGGTGTAGAGGAAACTCTGGACCGCGTAAAGCAGGTGGTACACATGATGAAGGATCGTGTGAACTTTGTCTATGAACTGTGGCCATTGTGTTCTTTCTTCTTCATTGCTCCTACAGAGTATGATGCTAAGACAGCCAAGAAGCGCTGGAAGGAATATTCTGCACAGCAGATGACAGAACTTGCTGATGTGCTTGAAGGTATTGAGGATTTCTCTATCGAAGGTCAGGAACCTGTCGTGATGAAATGGGTAGAGGATAAGGGCTATAAGCTGGGTGATGTGATGAACGCATTCCGTCTGACTCTCGTAGGTGAGGGCAAGGGCCCGGGTATGTTCGATATCTCTGCCTTCCTTGGCAAGGAGGAAACTCTGCGCCGTCTTCGCAAGGCAATCGAAGTTTTGGGTTAATTCACAATAATTTCTCTCTGAATGGCTTTCTGCAGCATGTTGCTGAAGGCTATTCAGAGAGTTCACGTATTTATAGATAGTAACCAATATAAAGAAATATCATGATCTATAATATCGTAATATATTTCGTCCTTTGGGGCATAGCCATTGCAAGTCTGTTTAATGAAAAGGTGCGCAAGATGTGGCGTGGTGAGCGTGAGGCTTTCAAAATATTGAAGCAGAAGGTGGATCCTAACGCTAAGTACATTTGGTTTCATGCTGCATCGCTCGGTGAGTTTGAACAGGGACGACCTTTGATGGAACGTATCCGTAAGGACTATCCTCAGTATAAGATTCTGCTTACCTTCTATTCTCCTTCAGGTTATGAGGTGCGCAAGAACTATGAGGGGGCTGATATCATCTGTTATATGCCGGTGGATACTCGGTTGAACGCCATCCGTTTCCTTAGACTGGTGCGTCCTGTGATGGCTTTCTTCATCAAGTATGAGTTCTGGTCTAATTTCCTTCATATCCTGAAGCATCGCAACATTCCTACTTATAGCGTGAGCAGTATCTTCCGCGAGGATCAGGTGTTCTTCAAATGGTATGGCAGAAGCTATGCTGGAGTGCTGAAGTGCTTTACCCGTTTCTTCGTACAGAACGAAGAGAGTAAGCGATTGCTCGAAGGTATCGGCATCACGGCTGTGGATGTGGTAGGAGATACCCGTTTCGACCGTGTTCTCCAGATAAAGGAGGCTGCCAAGCAATTGCCGATTTGCGAGGCTTTCAGAACAGGAGTGGCTTCATCTCAGTCTGCGGATGTACCTCATCATGATTTCAAGGTATTTGTTGCCGGTAGCTCTTGGCCGCCAGATGAGAATATCTTTATACCTTTCTTTAATGAGCATAAGGATTGGCGCCTGCTGATTGCTCCTCATGTCATCGCTGAAGAGCATCTGAAGCTGATTCTTTCTCTGATAAAGGGCAAGAAGGTGGTGCGCTATACGCAAACAACTCCTGAAGAAGCTGCGGAGGCTGATGTCTTGATCATCGATTGTTTCGGATTGTTGAGCAGTATGTACAACTATGGTGATGTGGCTTATATCGGTGGTGGCTTTGGTGTAGGTATTCATAACACCTTGGAGGCTGCCGTATGGAATATGCCGGTTATCTTTGGTCCGAACAATAAAAAGTTTCAGGAGGCTCAGGGCTTGCTGAAATCGGATGGAGGTTTTGAAATCAATACCAATGAGGATTTCTCAGGTTTGATGAGTTCTCTGATGAATGATGAGGCCTTCCTGAAACAGGCTGGCGATAAGGCTGGCGCCTTCGTGGCTCATTTGGCTGGCGCTACTGATAAGGTCTTGGCAAGTGTAAAGTTGTAATAGCTTGATTATATACATATACAAGAAAAGGTCTCATGAATGTTTTTCTTCATGAGACCTTTTCTTGTAGTATGTATGTGCCGTAAACCAGGCATCCTGCCTTTATTTGATAATGCGGTAGTAATCCTCTTTTCTTGGTTTTATGGTATGAGGATGCGCAGAAGCATAACCCAAGGCTAAGGCTCCTACTCCCATCAAACCTTCTGGAAGATTCCAGTCTTTCATCAACTTCTTACCTTCTTCTGATGCAAACATGCCGTCTTCACGGTTAATCCAGCAAGATGCAAGGCCGATAGAGTGGGCAGCAAGCATCATATTGCCTAAGATAAGGCTGCCATCTTTCACACCGTTAACGTTGCTTTCTGGTGCCAGAACGATAACGATGGTTGGCGCTCCATAGTAAGGATCGCTTTCTACACCCATGATTTCTGCGTTCATCTTGCGAAGCTGGGCGCAAATCTCAGGATTCTGAACGGCAATGATGAAAGGCTCCTGGGTTCCATGACCTGTTGCTGCCCATGTGCCGGCTTCCAATACCGTCTTCAACTCTTCGTCGGTAATCTGATCTGCCTTGAAGCGACGAATGCTTCTTCTCTCCTTAATGGCTTTTAAAACTTCATTTTCCATCTTATCTTGTTTTAAACATTTTATTTAGAAATCTTTTCTCTTTCTTCGCTCTTTTATGCAAGGCATCCGCTTAAATCCTCTTCATCCATATACTGGCTGAGAACCCGAGCAATGCGGATCAGACCCTGCATCAGGGTCTTGCGAGGACAGGCGATGTTGAGGCGCAGGTAGCCCTGACCAGCCTTTCTGCCATACATCGTACCACTGTTAATGAATACCTTACCATCGTTCATCAGCTTTTCATAAGCCTCGTCGCTTGACAGTTCGAAAGGCAGGATATCGAGCCATACCAGGTAGGTGCCTTCAAGGCGGGTAACGCGAACTTGTGGCAATTCGGTATTGAAGAATTCCTTTACTGCCTGATAGTTCTCGTAGAGATATTGGTTCAATTCATCCAACCATTCTTCTCCCTCATTGTAAGCTGCCTGGAGAGCGATAACGCCGAATGGGTTTACGTCACAAACCTCGTTGATGTTGATGGCACGGTTGATGCGGCGGCGCAATGCTGCATCCGGACAGATAATGTTGGCTATCTGAAGTCCTGCAATATTGAATGACTTTGATGGAGAATTCAATACTACGCAGTTGTCACGGCAAGCCTCGCTGATGCTGGCAAATGGAGTATACTGATAGCCTGGCATGATGAGCTCGCAATGAATTTCATCGGCAATGACCTTTACCCCGTGCTTGAGACAGATGTCGTTCATTCGCTCAAGTTCCTCTTTCTTCCACACTCTTCCGGCTGGATTGTGAGGATTGCAGAGGATGAAGGCTGTGGTCTTCTCATCGGCACATTTGCGCTCGAAGTCTTCGAAATCTATCTCATAAGTGCAGTTGCCCACACGTTTCAGTTCGTTTTCTACTACTTCGCAGCCGCTGTTTGTAATGCAGGAGAAGAAGCAGTTGTAGACAGGTGTCTGTACCAATACCTTTTCGCCAGGCATGCAGATGGCTTTCAGACAGCAAGAAATGGCTGGTACAACGCCTGAAGTATAGAGAATCCAGTCTTTCTCTATCTTCCACTGGTGGCGGCGGGAGAACCAGCTGATGATAGCCTCGTAATAAGAATCAGGTACGAGGGTATAGCCGAAGATGCCATGAGCTACGCGCTTTTGCAGAGCTTCGATGATGCAGGGAGCAGTCTGGAAGTCCATATCTGCTACCCACATCGGAATAACGCCGTCTTCCTTCACCAAATCCCATTTGTATGAGTTGGTTCCACGACGTTCGGTGATTTCATCAAAATTGTATTTCATATTTGTTTTCTATCTATGTTGTTTCTACTATCTATATAGGATAAATCTCTTATTTATATAGGATGATTCTCTTTTTCTCCTAATTGAAATCTTCGTTCATAGACTTTGAATCTCCGTTCAAAGACATTGAACGTACATTCAAAGCTTTTGAACGGCCGTTCAATGTCTATGAACGGAGATTTCTGTTAAGTGTAAGAACAATTAGTTATGGGTGCAATTAGTAATTAACTTAATTGTTGCCATTTCTATCATTACCTCTTAAACTATTTCGATTTATCAGTGATTTCACATGCACCCTTTGGCGCTTTGGCAAACTCAGTATAAGTTACGCTTCCCACTTCGTCTGCCTCGATTCTTCCGGAAATAGGATTCTTGATATTGGTGATGCTTCCCTTGATCTGTGCATCGATGTTGGTACAATCCTCGAAGGCACGGTCGCATTCCTTATCAAAGGTGCAATCCTCCAGAGTTATATGGTCCATGTAGCAGAGAGGCTGCTCGCCGCTGATGTGGCAACGTACGAACTTGATGTTCTTGCTGTGCCAGGCCAGATACTCCCCATTCAGTTCCGAATCATAGACGGTTACATTCTCGCATTCCCAGAAACTGTCCTTGGTTGTAATCTTTGCGTTGTGAATCTCCACATTTCTGCAGTATTGGAATACATATTTAGAGTTGCTCTCAAGTCCGTCTACATAGATATTCTTGGAGAACATGAATGGATAAGTTCCATCGTGGAGTTTTACGTTCTTCAGTTTCAGGCCATCTACCTTCCAGAAAGTCTCATCAGCATCTGTGATGTTTACGTTCTCCAAATCCAGATTCTTCATTTCGCGGAAGAACTTAGGCCCATCGATGGTGCAGTCTTTCATCACCATATTATCACTATACCAGATGGCCGAACGGCTTTCTGGGGCGAAGTAGCAGTCTGTGATAAGAGAACCGTCCACATGCCACCAAGGGTATTTGCCATAAAACTTGGAATGGTGGCATTCTATGTTTTGGCAGCATTTGATGCCCGATTCGCCGTCTGTAATCGTAATATCTTCTAAACGCACATCGTGAGCACCAAAAAGAGGACGCTCGCCTCCGAATGATTTGTTCTTTATCAGTTCCATATTTTCTATTATCCTTTTTAATTTGTTATTTCTATGTGCAAAATTACAAAAATAATGCCAAACTCGTATAACCTGATTTACTGAAAAATGTAACGATATGGCGTATTTGGGGATAAATGGTCGCTATAGGGGAAAAATAAATGAAAAAAGGCTGAATCATGAAGCATTTTCACGATTCAGCCCTTATCGAGTTAACTTCTAAAAATCCGAAGCGGAGAATTACAAGTTAGGGTTCATCTCTTTCCACTCAGCTACTGGAGGAACGATGCCAAGCTCTACGATCTCATCGCGCATCTTGCAAAGGTGCTCGTAAGATTTAGCGAGGCTAGCGAGTTCTTCCTCAGTACCTGTAGGCTCTGTGAAGTGAACACCAGTCTTGTCGATAGTAGTAGGCATAGCCATCATTACGTTCTTGAAACCGCACTTGTCGCAGTTTACATAGCAACCTGCTGGCAAAGTGAACTTCTCACCACCCATAGCAGCCTCGATCATCTTGACTGCGTTGTAAGCTGGGCTCTGGAATGAAGAACGGCCACGGAGCTTGATGATGTTAGAACCACCCTGTACTGTGTGGTGCTTGATCTCTTCCCAACGCTCGTCAGAAAGACCCATCTCTGCCAATGGCTTGCCGTCAACCTTAACCTGAGAAGCAAATACAGCCATCTGCTCGCCGTGACCACCATAAGTGTGAGCGCCAGTAACCTTATCCTGCTGTACACCGAACTCGAGGGCCAAAGCCTGCTGCAGACGAGTAGAATCGAGAGCTGCGAGTGATGTCAACTGGTTTGGCTTCAAACCTGAGTGGATAAGTGCTGTAAGAGCTGTAACGTCAGCTGGGTTGAAGATAACAACTACGTGCTCAACCTCTGGGCAGTACTTCTTGATGTTGTCACCAAATTCTGCAGCAATCTTGCAGTTACCCTTAAGAAGATCCTCACGAGTCATACCCTCCTTACGAGGAGCACCACCAGAAGAAATAATATATTTAGCACCAGTGAAAGCCTCCTCTGGGTTAACAGTATAAGTTACGTTAACACCTGGGAATGCGCACTGCTGAATCTCATCGAAAACACCATGTACACCTGGCTCGAAGATATCATAAAGACAGATGTTTGGAGTAAGACCGAGCATCAAAGCGCTCTGTACCATGTTAGAACCGATCATACCGCCTGCACCGACGATAACGAGTTTGTCATTTGTTAAAAAATTCATAACTACAATTCTTATTAAAATGTTTATAATCTTTTTCTCCTGAAAAATAGCGGAATGTATCTGGAATAAAGTTTGTAAAACTCCTTCTTTCTACTTTCCGACCGCAAAATTAATAAAAAGTAATGTAAATCGTGCATATTTTTGCGCTTAAATTTGTTGTTAATTCTTAAAAATGTTATCTTTGTAATCTCTAATTAGCAAAATGCATTATTTGGAGTTAAGTTAAACATTAAATTGCATAACAATTATGAATGAAATCAAATTACGTTTAGCTAGATTGAGGGAGTTGATGAAGCGTGAACATCTTTCTGCTTTCATCTTCCCTAGTACAGATGCTCATCAGAGCGAGTATGTTGCCGACCATTGGCGAGGTAGAGAGTGGATCTCTGGTTTTAACGGGTCGGCTGGTACTGCTGTCGTTACAATGAAATCGGCTGCTTTATGGACTGATTCCCGCTACTTCTTGGCTGCGGAAGAACAGTTGGAAGATACTGAATATCAGCTGATGAGGCTGAAAATGGAAGGTACGCCTACTATCACAGAATGGTTGGGAAAAGAATTGCAGGATGTACAATCTCCTGAGGTTGGACTTGATGGCATGGTCAACTCTTATAATTATGTTAAAGATTTAAGCTATTCTCTCCGTAAACTCGGTGGAATTACGCTTAGAACTAATTTGGACCCTTTGGAACAGATTTGGGAGAATCGTCCTTCGCTTCCTGCAAATCCTGTAGAAATTCAACCGTTGGAATATGCTGGAGAGACGCTAGCCTCTAAAGTGGTCCGTATCCGTAAGTCTTTGAGAGAACTTCATGCAGATGGTATGCTCGTTTCTGCTTTGGATGATATTGCTTGGACTTTGAATCTTCGAGGTACAGATGTTCATTGCAATCCTGTATTTGTAAGTTATTTGTTGATTGAGAGCGATAAAGTTTCTCTTTTCGTGGATGATAATAAATTATCTCCTGAAGTAAAACAGTATCTTCAAGACAATCAGGTTTCTCTCTATAATTATAATAAGGTGGAAAAATGCCTTGAATCATATTCGGAATATAATATCCTGTTAGATGGAGATGAAACGAGCTATTATCTGTGGAAAACTGTAAAATGCCAGGAAATTGTTGCTGCAGCTTCTCCTATTCCGGCTATGAAGGCTGTGAAAAATGAAGCAGAAATAGAGGGCTACCGTAGTGCGATGCTTAAAGATGGTGTTGCTATGGTTAAGTTCTTGAAGTGGCTGAAACCTGCTGTTGAGGCTGGCGGACAAACTGAAATTTCCATTGGTGAGAAATTAACATCGCTACGTGCCGAACAGAAACTGTTCAGAGATATTTCTTTTGATACGATTGCCGGCTATGCGCAGCATGGCGCAATTGTCCATTATGAGGCAACTCCTGAAACAGATGTCGTTCTGAAACCGGAAGGCTTGATCCTGATAGACTCTGGGGCTCAATACCAGGATGGTACTACAGATATTACCCGTACCATAGCCTTGGGGGCCGTATCTGAAGAGATGAAGCATATTTATACCTTGGTTCTGAAAGCGCATATTCAGTTGGAATTGGTTAAATTCCCCGATGGTGCATCAGGAACACAGTTGGATGCTGTAGGTAGAGAGTGTATGTGGCGTGAAGGATATAATTTCTTGCATGGTACAGGCCATGGAGTAGGTTCGTATCTCTGTGTGCACGAAGGTCCTCATCAAATAAGAATGGAGTGGATGCCTACACCTTTGAGAGCTGGAATGACCTTGACTG
>ULWQ01057699.1_pt1 | contig 14016 bp, 9 predicted proteins | sample 1960491 | NCBI WGS metagenome assembly ULWQ01 (sample SAMEA4835816, study PRJEB28245) | human gut metagenome | biome: gut microbiome; material: fecal sample | place: Denmark | collected 2008
GGAGCGTTAAGATCGTCTTCATCGTATGTCTCTCCCGGAATGTCGCTTGGCCAATGCCAACCGTTCAGGTCGTCCGGGTTGTCTGTATAAGTGTTCTTGGCATATCCTCCGTGCCAGGGTTCCATCCATACGATATAGATACGTGGGATAACCTTGACATTGATATCTTCTACTCCCTGCCACCTGTGGTTACTGTAAGCTATAATCTTGTCGACACCGTCGCTTTCATTGTTTTCCAGCATATTCCATTGCATATATTCTTTAATGATGGAGCCGTAAGGATACGGATATTCGTCTCTTACCTTGTCATAGCCCGGGCCGAAGAATTCACGTAAACCTTTCATCGGATTTCGTATCGCATAAAGATATTCTGCCGGATTGACCGTAACTCTTCCGTCTTTGACTTCTATAGTTCCTCCCCCTTCGATAGGAGGGAGTATGCCATGGTCTTCTTCTTTACATGAATAAAAGAAGATACTCATCAATAGTCCTGTGATAAAAATAAATTTTTTCATGTGCTAAATGATTTATGTTAATATCCTTCGTTGTTTTCTGTGATAGCGTCATTGGCATCGACGGCTGCCTGTGGAATAGGGTATAGAACATGATAAGGCTGGATGGTGACTCCGGCATGGTCTTTCATATATTCGCCCAGTTTGCCGAAGCGGATTAAATCCCAGCGGCGCAGGTGTTCACAACATAATTCATGTAATCTTTCTTCCAGTACGACTTCGGCAAATTGTTCTTTATTCAGATTATCGGCTGCTGTTATGGAAGTCAGTCCTGCCCTGCCTCGTACTTCATTTAAGGCATCATACTTATCATTACTTGTGTCATCAATGCTGTTCAGCGCTTCCGCTTTCATCAAAAGCACGTCTGCATAACGAATCATTGTAAAATTCAGATTATCATCTTCAATCACATTACCTGTTTCTGCGTCCCAGAATTTGCCGGAAGAAGGAGGTGTCTGGGTGACGCCTGCATATTCTGTGATGAAGAATGCTTTTTTACGTTTATCGTTGTTATCATAAGAATCGTATAAATATTGTGTCGGACCAAATCCGCCCCAGCCGCCAAAGTTGGTCGGTCCGCCTACATTACGAGGTCCCCAATAAGAATGCTGGATACTTCCCTCCAGTCCCCATGAACCGGAATGCTTGAATTGAATTTCAAATATATTCTCATATTCCTGATTCTTGTTTTTAGGATCGAATATATCCTTTAGATTATCGTACAATTTGAATTTGCCTTCGAGCATCCGGCAGTATTTTAATGCTTCTTCCGGTTTTCCCCACTGAAGGTAAATGCGTGCCAGCAAAGCTTGGGCAGCGTATGAAGTGGCTCTTCCTTTATCTTGGGCATTCGGCCAGGAGGTAGGGAGGCCGAGAGCTGCTTCCATATCCTGCGTAATCAGTGTGTAAACTTCGTCAACCGTAGCGCGCGGTCTCATGATTTCACTTTTGTCAATGGATGATTTTGTCCATAAGGGAACTCCACCGTACATTCTTACTAAGTCGAAATAGTAGATCGCTCTTAAAAAACGAGCTTGCATAATCATGGAATTATGAAGATCCGCACTGACTGCATCCGAAGGCATATCAATAACTGCATTGCAACGTTTGATACCTTCGTAACAGAGCCGATAGTGATTGTCCAGGAATTCGTGTGAAGCGGAAAAAGTATAGTAATGCAATTGGGAATAAGCCGCCCAACCCATATCAAACGGAATTACTTCATCTGTTCCGAATTCAGTAAGGGTAATGGTATATTTCCCGACAAAGACTTCCTGGAGCGTGCCATAAGCGGCATAAAGAGTTTGCTGCCAGTCTTCCGGTTTTTCATAAGCATTTTCCGGTGTTAGTACACTTTGGGGTGTCAAGTCAAGAAAGTTGTCGCAACTACATAATGTCAGGCAACTGAAAGCTAATATTGATAAATATTTTTTCATAATGTTTCTGTTTTTAGAAGTTAAGAGAAATACCACCGATAAAGCTACGGGCGTTCGGATAAGGATTGGTATTGTCGCTGGACTCTACATCAAATCCCGTAAATTCCGTAGCTGTGAATAGGTTTTGTACAGAGAAATAAACTCTGATATTTGAGGCTTTGATATTTCTGATGACGTTTTTCGGCAAGCTATAACCAATTTCCAGATTACGGAGGCGGAGATAATCACCTTTTTGGAGATTGGCGTCGGTACCATCTCCGTTGGCATAAGCACTACCAACTCTCGGAGCCGGATATTTGTTGTTCGGTCTGTCTTGTCTCCAATAATATTTGTAATAGTTTTCACTCATGTTTCCCCATACATTGAAAGAATTGAGGTAACGGTTCAGTGAATTGTTGATTTTATGTCCTCCTGCAAAAGTAAAGAACGCGGTAAGGTCAATACCTTTATATGAGAATGTATTCGTAAAGCTACCATAATATTTGGGAGTGGAAACTCCGCAGAAATCACGGTCTTCTCCGTTGATGACATAGTCTTTCTTGGCATCCAGAATCTTGCGGTCACCGGGTTGGGCATTGTACTTGGCAGCTTCGGCAGCTTCATTGGTTTGCCAGATACCTTCGGATTTCAATAAGTAGAACTGTCCGATAGGACGTCCCACAAACAATGTTTTATTGACATCTTGTTTGCCGTCATAAAGTTCTTTGATCTTATTGTTATTATAAGAAATCATGAAGGCAGTTGTCCATAAGAAGTCTTTGGTACTGATGTTGACCGTATTCAACGTAAATTCAATACCTTTGTTATCAATTTTGCCGATATTGGTAAGTGAAGTTCCGAAGCCGGATTCCAACGGAAGGGGTACTTCCCATAGCAGGTCAGTCGTACGCTTATAGTAGGCTTCGATCGTACCGGCTATCCGATTGTTGAATAACCCGAAGTCAATACCCAAGTCTAGTTGGTTGGCTTTTTCCCAAGTCAGTTCCGGGTTCGAAATAGAGGTTTGTACGGAGCCGGTTACCAGGTTATTACCTAAAATGTAATTGGCGGAAGCTCCTCCGAGGGCGATTGTCGGGGCATAAGCAAAATCTCCGATATTCTGGTTACCCAGTTTGCCGGCGCTGATTCTTAACTTCAGGTTGCTGATGACCGGAGCGTTTTCTTTGATGAAACTTTCTTCAGAAGCACGCCATGCAAGAGCCAGTGACGGAAAGAATCCCCATCGGTGTCCCGGAGCAAAACGGGAAGAACCGTCGCCGCGCATCGTCAATGTTGCCAAATAGCGGTTGCTGAAATTATAATTGAATCGTCCGTAGAAAGACACCAGAGAAGATGGGACTGCATACGAAGAGTTCGGTCCATGTTCTTCCGCTCCTTGCAAATTGTAATACTTGAGAATAGATGATAACTTTTTGGAGTCGGCGGTTACTTCTTCATAATCTGTTCTGGAAGCGGAGAAACCTGCCATTGCAGAAAGTTGATGTTCTTTATTGATGTCAAATGAATAAGTGGCAGTGTTCTCTGTTTGCCAATATCTTTTCTTGTTCGACATCACATTAGCATGGCCACCAGCCGTATAATGCTGTCCCATACGGCCGTTTTCGTAAGTATTTACTTTATAAAAGACAAGTTCTCCGCCGTTATCGGAACGTAATTTCAAGTTCTTTATCGGTTCTATCTCGATGTAGGCGGAACCTACGAATCTGGACTTGAGTGTGGCTTTGTCAAGTAGGTCAACAATAGCCACCGGATTTGCTCTCGTGTTGAGGAAACCATCGAAGTATTCTCCGTCTTCGGTATAGATAGGAGCTGTCGGTTGTGAACTAATGGCACTGAACATAGTTCCGTATCCCGAGTCGGCTTCTTCATTGATATTCATGAGCTTTGACTCAATGACATTGAAACGTACACCGTATCTCAGCCACTTGTTTAGTTTGGCATCCATATTATATCGGACGGTCAGCTTATTGAAAGACGAGTTTTTGATCGTACCTTTCTGATCATACCAGTCTACTCCTAAAAAGTGTTGTATATCGTTCTTCCCTCCGGAAATCGAGAAGTTATAGTTTTGGTATTGCCCGTTTTGGGTCACTGCGTCCTGCCAGTCGGTCGATTCACCACGGCTTAGCAAGCGTAGTTCTTCTGATGTCCATTTGTAGTTAGGCTGGGCAATGGATACTAATTCATAGTATTGCTGTGCGTTCATCAAATCTTGCTTGTTCAACATTCGTTGCGTACCGAAAGAGGCATTCAGGGAGATTTTGGCTTTTCCGCTTGTACCCTTCTTGGTAGTCACGAGTACTACGCCATTAGAACCTCTCGAGCCATAGATAGATGCGGAAGAAGCGTCTTTTAATATTTCGATAGATTCAATATCACCGGAAGATAAATCCTGCAAACCTCCTTGTACGGGAATACCGTCGACGATGTATAACGGCTCGCTGCCGGCTCGGAGCGAACCTACTCCACGAATAACGACAGAAGCATCTCCACCCGGTTTTACGGAGCCGGTAGTGACTTGCACGCCGGCGGCAAGTCCTTGCAGGGCAGTTGTCACTGTTCCTACTTTGGAGTTAGTAAGATTTTCTGATTTGATAGAGGCAACGGCACCCGTTAAATCGCTCTTTTTAGCAATACCATACCCGATTGCTACTACTTCGTCCAGATTAATGGCGTCTGCTGCCATTTGTATATTAATGACATTTTGCTTTCCTACGGTAATAGATTGTTTTACCACACCCACGAAAGTAAACTCCAGAACATTTCCTCTTTGGGCCCTGATGCTGTAGTTGCCGTTTGCATCACTTACTGTTCCTGTTTGAGTACCTTTTATGGTTATAGATACACCTGGCAATGTTTCATTACTCGTGTCGGTAACGGTTCCTCTAATGTTGATTGTCTGTGCATGTAATACACTGGCAAAAAAGATGGCTATAAATAATATAATGTGTTTTTTCATGACGCTTATTTTATAGGATTGTTAGTTAATAGGCCCGGATAGGAAGAACACCAATTTTCCAACCGCTTTTTGAGCAGATTTCAGAAACGATATTAGTATCTTCGTAGAAGTTCACATAATAGGCAGACCAGCCGGCTTCCCCGTCGCCTTCACTTGAAGTCCAGTAATTGTTTGCCGGAATATTGACTCCTTTCTCAGCTAATAAACTTTTAACTTTGAATACTTCGATCAGCTCTTCTCTGGAAGGGAGGAACCAGTCGGCATATACGGCATTTCCTTCAGTGACACTGTTGTCCAGACAAAGTTGGGCGGCAATTTTGACTCCTTGCCACTCGGGCCAGTTGTTCGCACTCTGCAATGCATTAAACTTTTTGACTATATTTTGAGTGTTTGTATAGCCGCTTCCCATGTTTTGACTCGTTCCGGCCGCGTCCGACGGATTTACCTCCGGACCGAATTGTTCTGTTCCCGTACCGATGTTACTCATGTTTACGATATATCCGTGTGCCTTTGCAGCGTCCACCCAGAATACAACACCTCCTCCGAGTTTGTCGCCAACATTCGTCTCGATAGTGATTGTTCCAAGATTACTTTTCCGTTCTCCCCTGATAATCATAATAGAGTTTACCCCGTATAATCCTTCCGGAAGTGTAAATTCTACTCCTTCTTCATTAAGAGTTAATGGCAGATTGTATTCGACGCCTGTTGGGTAGAAAGAAGCATATAATACGGCGACGTCCCCTGCTTCAAATCCTTTTCCCTGAATCTCGACTTTGCTCTTGGGCTGTACATTACCTGAAGGGAGAACGATATCAATGATCGGAACAACGAAAGGCACTTTGAAAGTTCCGTTTAAAACGGTCTGTTTCCCTGCTCTTTCAATTGTTACGGTATACTCGCCGCCTGCTTCTACCGGGACGATAAACTTCAGGTAACTGTCTGTAATCTCCGTGACTTCTACCTTTTCTTTCTGGTTGTCAGCGTTACTTAAATAGACTATATCTTCTTTTGCAAAACCGAGTCCGTTGATTTGCGCAACCTGACCGGGGATGATGTCATTTTCTGAAGGAAATTTTATTTCCTTTAGAATGGGGGCTATGGGAGTAGCGGTGTGTTCGTCGTCGCTATCACAACTATAAAAGCTGCATACTATCAAGCCCGATAAAATAGGGATGAGTAGTCGTTTCAAATAGGTTTTCATGGTTCATTAAATTTAAAAGTTGAACGATAAGGCTAATTCTTTTTCAAGCATGAAGTGCTTCACTTCATCGAGAGTGGGAATAGACGGTTGTGCACCCGAGCGTGTGACTGCAATGGCTGCCGCAGTGTTGGCAAAGTTGAGTGCTTCCCGGTCTATTTCTTTTTTTGCACAAACGACCGCCAATGCGCCGCAAAAAGTGTCACCTGCGGCGATTGTGTCGATCGCATTTACTTTACAACCGGGAAGTTGGATGGTTTCTTTAGCATTTTTCATGTATGCACCTTGGCTTCCCAGTGTGATTACCACATTGCTTGTACCCGCTTTCAGCAATGTTTCGGCTATTTCCTCAAGATTGTTATCTGTATAATCTATCCCTGAGATGAATGAAGCTTCCAGCTCATTGACGACTAGTATATCAATGGCTTTCATCAGCTCCTCATCGATCAGACAGGCGGGTGCGGGATTGAACAATACCTTTTTACCTTTTTTCTTTGCTGATAGAGCTATTTTTTTTATTGTTTCGTAAGGAATCTCAGCCTGCATGACGATGATGTCGGCTTCGTCAATTACTTTTGAGAAATGGGTGATTGAACCGGGTAATAAAGAATAGTTAGCTCCGGGGGCTACTGCAATGCAGTTCTCACCACTGTCAGCCACAAAAATAAGTGCGGTTCCTGTGGGATGATTGACATCATCAATAATGTAATCGGTGGTGATACCTTCTTTCTTAAAGTGATTTTTTAAAATATCCGCATACATATCATTCCCCAAAGAGGTGACAAACGTCACAAAGCCGCCAAGCCTGGCTGCCGCCACAGCCTGGTTGGCTCCTTTGCCTCCGAGGGACTGCATGAAATTTGCATCTCCGACTGTTTCGCCGGGTGCCGGGAGATGGCTGACTTGTGCAACCATGTCGATGTTTGAACTTCCAATAACTACTACTTTCATTTGAATCAGATTTATGTGATAGACCTAGGCTTTTTCTTTATTCTATAAGTTGACTTCCCTTTTGTATGGAATAGCACTCTGGGCACCGATGCGTGTGACGGCAATGGCGGCCGCTGCATTTGCGAATTTTACGGATTCGGCCAACGAATGTCCTTGGGATAGATACACACTGAATGCTCCGCAGAAGACATCTCCTGCTCCGGTTGTGTCGATCGTCTCTACTTCTTTTGCAGGAATCATGGTATATTCGTCCTTTTCTTTCACGTAGGCTCCGTCTTTTCCCAAAGTAATGACAACATTTTCTATACCTTTCTCTCCGATAGCTTTAGCTGCCCGGTGCGCACTCTCAACATCCATTACTTTTATTCCTGATAGCATTTCTGCTTCTATACGATTAGGCAATATAGTATGTACATTATTTAAAAAGGAGTTGCTCAACGTAGAGGCAGGCGCTGGATTGAGTATTACTTTCTTACCGTATCGGTTGGCAATAGTAGCCGCGTACTCTACTGTATCTATCGGAACTTCAAGCTGCATGAGTATAATATCGGCTTCCTTGATTTTTTCTTCCGCTTTATTGATATCTTCTGTTGAAAGCGAACGGCTGGCACCCGGTGCTACAATAATACTGTTTTCACCAAACGAATCGACAGAAATAAGAGCTACTCCTGACGGGCTTTTCTGATCGGTGAATATAAATTCAGTATTGATTTTCTCAGATCTGTATATTTCCAAAGCTTGCAGCCCGAATAGATCGTAACCAATTTTGGAGATAAAGGTGACTTCCGCTCCCAACCGGGCCGCTGCGATTGCCTGATTGGCTCCTTTTCCTCCGGGGTTCATATAGAAAGTTCCACCTAGAATGGTTTCTCCGGGGACAGGTAGTCTGTTGGCTTTCACAACCATATCGGTATTACAGCTTCCGATAACTACGATTTTGGGTCGATTGCTAGATATAGTTTCCATAATATTAATAATTAAGATGATGCAAATAAAAGGAATAATAACGCGTCGTTTTTTACATTAATATTCCATTTATATAATTTCAAATTATATATTTAGGATGAAATATCCTGTTTAAAAATAATTTATGGATTGTATTGTTGTGTGGAATTATATAATTACAAACGGATAAAGTGAAAATAAGGAGAGCGTTTTAGTGTTGTGAGTTTAGATGATCTGCTTTTTCTTTTTAGATTTCTTTAGCATTTGTGTGCCGTTTAAGAACATCAGACAGTTTTTCTTTTCGTATTTTTGATTCTATCCATGCGGTAAAATCGAAAATGCGTAATAGCTGATTTTCGTATTTATCATTGTATAATTCATGAATTTCGGGATATAACTTTTCCCAGAAATCTTCCCGGTCTTTTCTTAGAATAGGCAGATTACTTTTATTTAAGAACCATAAAACCGTATGCTCTGTTTTGAAAGTCTGCTCTTTGGGAGAAGACAGGCTGCGGGTAATAGAACGGGATTCGTGTCGTATCAATTCAAATTCTTGTGTCTCATAGTAAGCTATAAGACGAACCAGACGAATGGTTCTCATTAATGGCAGGTATTTGATATTATGATCTATAATGGCATTACTGATATATTTTTTTGCGGCCTTGTAATTTTGGTTCCCGATGTGTATGAGGGTTGTGTAAAGTAATAGCTCGCTTTTACGAATCGGACTTAACCATGCTTCTTTATCATAAAGTGTTTCCTGATAACGGCTCATGAGTTCTGTACATTCAGCAAAGTTCCCTTTGTCGAGGTAAGGAAATAGCTCATATTGGAAAAGCAGGCAAGTTGCATTTACCTTAAATTCCAATGAAGAATCCTCTGCGATTAACTTTCTTAATTTCTCCAGGAAATAGGGTATCTCATTATAATTTCCAACCGACCGCAGACTACCGAGTACTCCTTCAAGTACAGATAAATAGTAAATGGGGGGATTCGACCAGAATTGCTGATTCTGTTCAAATAATGAGTTAAGCTCTTTGTATGAATTTAAGGCAGCTCGGTAATCTCCCGCCCCCATTAGATAGTTTGCTTGAAAGAGTTTATGGTTTCGTGTTAATTCAAAGTTTCCTTCCGCGTCTGAAGAAGCGGCTATATATAGCTCGTTGACCATAAGGTCGTTCATATCTTGTTTTTGCTTCGCAGTTCGTATGGAGCCGATATGAGAGAGGCGGTATTTTAGTAAATTGTGCAGAGAAGATTGCTCCGTTATTTTTCGGATTTTCTTTAAAGATTCATTCTGGATAAAATGTTTATGAAAAAGCTCCTGTTCTGTCATGTTGGGGAAATTCAGCCGTAGCAGATATTCCAGTTCCTGTTTTTGGGCAATTGTCAGTATCTCATTGTTTTCGTAGAATTGAGCTTGCTCAATCGTGTTGGATAGAATCTCGAAACATTCTTCGAACAGAGAGCGCTCATACAACATACGGGCTTTGCATAGATCATTCAGCAGATCATAATAGATGTCTTTCTTCTTCCTTAATGTGAGCAGCGTGTCTACCAGTTTCTCATATAAATATTGAATGGATACTTCGAAGGAGCCTCTCGGCCTGCGCTTATAAAATTCTTCTTTCACTGTATTTCCGTTGGGTTGTTTACTCTTCGTGATAATGTCGTAAATCACAAGATAGTCCTTCTCCTCCTTGTCTTTAACGACCTGCAAGGAGAAGTGTTTCTTTTCTGATTTTGATAAAGAGTATATTAGGGAGATAACGGAATCGACTCTTTTCATGAAAGTCCTTTCAATTAGTATTAGATTGCAATATTCGGGAATTTCTGTGAAAAAAGCAAGTTATTCAAGAAATTAACACATCCGGTTTAAGCGGGCTCAGACCGGATGTGTCTCTAAATATTAATGAGTTCTTTGCAACATTAACTATACTCTATCATTCAAAGAACTTTAGTTCTTCGAATGATAAACTTCGGTTCTTCGAATAAAATTATGCATTCAAAGTTATTAATATTTTTAGGTAAAGGTGTTATTTTGTACATTTAATGAGAAAATATTATTTTCTTTCCATGTTTTTACGGGAAAAACTATACCTTCGAAGCACATTTATTTAATATTAAAGAAGAAATGTTGGATTTAAAACAGCTCACAGGCGATGTATGCCGTATCGCAACCGAAGCCGGGCATTTTTTGAAAGAAGAGCGGAAGAATTTCCGTCGTGAGAGTGTGGTGGAGAAACATGCACACGATTATGTGTCTTATGTAGATAAAGAATCGGAGGTACGGATAGTTAAGGCTCTTTCCGCTTTGTTACCCGAAGCTGGCTTTATAACGGAGGAAGGCTCTGCTACTTATCAGGATGAACCTTATTGCTGGGTTATTGATCCGCTGGACGGAACAACGAATTATATTCACGATGAGGCTCCTTACTGTGTATGTATTGCTTTGCGTAGTCGCACCGAACTGCTCTTGGGTGTTGTATATGAAGTTTGCCGGGACGAATGTTTCTGTGCATGGAGAGGGGGGAGGGCCTTTATGAACGGGGAAGAAATACACGTTTCAGGTGTTCGGGATATAAAAGATGCATTTGTCTTTGCTGAGTTGCCATATAATGCCCAACAATACAAACAGACAGCTCTCCACTTGATAGATAAACTTTACGGAGTAGTGGGCGGCATTCGTATGAATGGCTCTGCTGCTGCCGCGATTTGTTATGTTGCTATGGGGCGTTTTGATGCGTGGGCGGAAGCTTTTCTCGGAAAATGGGATTATTCGGCAGCGGCTTTGATTGTGCAGGAAGCCGGTGGGCGGGTTACCGATTTTTGCGGTAACGGACACTTCATGGACGGCCATCATATTATAGCGACTAACGGATATTTGCATTCTGTATATCAACAGCTTATTGCGGAAGTCCCTCCATTGGATATGTAACGATATTGTAGCCTTCAATTCTCTATGATTATGAAACACACATTTCTTGTTAAAGAATGGTTTGGGGCATTTCTTTCCCTCTTATTCCCTCGTTGTTGCGTTGTCTGCGGCAGGCCATTGGCAAAAGGGGAAGAATGTATTTGTGCTGTGTGCAATATGGATTTACCACGTACCGATTATCATCTTCGAAGAGATAATCCGGTTGAGTTACTATTCTGGGGAAAGTTTCCTTTGGAACGGGCTACGTCTTTTTTCTACTATCGGAAAGGGAGTGATTTTCGACGGATACTACATTTGCTTAAATATGGGGGGCAGAAAGAGATAGGAGCCATCATGGGGCGATACATGGCTGCGGAATTGATAGAGTCAGGTTTCTTTCAGGGAATCGATGTGATAATTCCGATTCCGCTGCATGAGACGAAACAACGCATCCGTGGCTATAATCAGAGTGAATGGATAGCGCGGGGAATTGCTGCCGTGACTGGAATCCCCGTCGATACGGAAGCTGTTGTACGTCGGAAATATACGGAAACGCAAACGCGTAAATCTATTTTTGAACGTTGGGAGAATGTAGAGGGAATCTTCGAATTGCATCATGCTGAATCCTTGATTGGAAAACACGTGCTAATAGTGGATGATGTGTTGACAACGGGAGCAACTACCGTAGCATGTGCTTCCCGGATCATGGAAGTAGAGGGTATACGGATAAGTGTGCTGACATTAGCGGTAGCAGATTAAATGTATTTTCTTTAGTAGTACCGGATAATCGAAAAAATAGGGGGATATTCCTTTTGTGGAGTTTGAGGGTGTTAATCCTGAAGATTGTATCTGCATATTTGGAAGAAATGAAAAATGTTATCTTATATTACTTCGTAAACGGATACGCTTTTCGATGCTCTTCTATTCTATAATGCAGTTTTCTCTATTTTTACAACCAGCTATTCCGCTATTAATAAACTTGATTTCTGTTTATAATAAACTTTTGGATAGTTTATTATAAACGGTATCCGAGTTTATTAAAAACTATTTTTCCCGTTTTTCGGAAATGGATTAAATATTTTAAGTAAAAATGTAAACAAAATAGGGCAATAATCGTTAGACTATTACCCTATATCATATCTATCCTGATACTAAAATATATCAGTCGGAATGTTGTTTATGTATCTATTTTTCTTATATTTATCATGCTGTTTATCACTTTTATTTCTTCAAAGATACAAAATAAAAAGTCGTTTGTCAAGTATTTCAGAAGAAAAGCAGACTATTCATGCACGGCTGAGATAATAAGGGGCTATCAGTAAGCTTCACTAACTTCTTACCCATAGACTTGTCGTTTAGTTAGGTTTCAACAAACTTACTCTATTTTCATGTGGTATCCAATTTTGTTCAGTTAATGAAACAAAATACAGGGTATTGGCTTATCTAAAGGGCTTGATTCTTCGCATAAAAATACTAATTCATGCATGAAATAAGAAAATCTTATTTTTCTTCTATGCTTTTTGCGGGAAAAACTATAACTTCGGAGCGCTTTTGATAACCCGTGGAATTGTTGTTGTGACAGGAATTCCTTATAGATACTCAAGAAAAGATAGAAAAACGCATGAGAAAAATTGTAGTTTTATTTGTTGTGGCATTTTGCCTGCTCTCCACAGGAATGAGAGCTCAACACACATTTGTACATAAACAATCATCGACCTACGAGTGGCCGGAAGACTCTCTCGTATTGAAGAAACTGGACCAGTGGCGTGATTTGAAGTTCGGTGTTATTTTTCACTGGGGACTTTATGCCGTGCCTGGTATTGTTGAATCGTGGGCTCTGTGTTCCGAAGATGTGGACTGGATCAGTCGTTACGGTCACAATAACTATCAAGAGTTTAAGGATTGGTATTGGAACGGATTGAGTAAGCAGTTCAATCCGACTGAATTCGAACCTGCCCAATGGGCGGAAGTGACGAAACAAGCCGGTATGAAATACATGATTTTTACGACTAAACATCATGACGGCTTTTGTATGTTCGATAGTCAATACACGGATTTTTCCATATCCCGGTGTGCTTTTAAGGAGCATCCGAAAGCGGATGTTGCCAAGTATGTATTCGAAGCCTTCAGAAAGGAAGGGTTTATGACAGGCGCTTATTTTTCAAAACCGGACTGGCATAATCAGGACTATTGGTGGGATTATTTCGCTACACCTAATCGGAATGTGAATTACAAGATAGAACGTCATCCTGAGAAATGGGAAGCTTTTAAAACATATACACATAACCAGATTGGTGAACTGATGAGCAATTATGGAACGATTGATATCCTATGGTTGGATGGCGGGTGGGTTTCTCCTCGTAACAATCAGGATATCGATATGCCGCAGATTGCTGCTATGGCGCGTGCAAAACAACCTGGCCTTTTGGTGGTAGACCGCACTATTCATGGTAAATATGAGAACTATCAGACACCGGAACAAAAAATTCCTGAGCATCAGCTTCCCTATCCATGGGAAAGTTGTGTGACGTTGACTACGGATTGGGGCTGGGTAAAGAATCCGGTTTATAAAACACCTAACCGGATTATCTCCATTCTGATGGAAGTGGTTGCCAAAGGCGGAAATTTACTTCTTGGAGTAGGACCTACTGCCGAAGGCCTTATCGAACAACCTACTGTAAAACGTTTGCAGGAGATTGGACGCTGGATGCAGAAAAATGGGAAGGCTATTTACCATACCCGGATCACCCCCAATTACCATTGTGGGAATGTTTGGTTCACTGCCGATAAGAATGGCAGAACCCTTTATGCGTTATACGCTTTGCCTGAAGGAGAAACGCTGCCTGCTGTCATTGAGTGGGAGGGGAATGTTCCTGAGCGTGGTACAAGTGTCAGACTGTTGTCCACAGGACAACGTATGAAATGGATAGAAAGAGATGGGAAAGTGGCAGTGACATTACCTGCTAATTTGGCAGGTAGCACCGAGCCTATTGCTCTTCAGTTCGATACTCCTTTGCCGAAACAAAACAAGAAGTGATAATAAAAAAGCCACCCATTTAGGTGGCTTCTTTTTTGCTCTTCCTCTTGGACTTGAACCA
>ULWQ01018983.1_pt1 | contig 13811 bp, 17 predicted proteins | sample 1960491 | NCBI WGS metagenome assembly ULWQ01 (sample SAMEA4835816, study PRJEB28245) | human gut metagenome | biome: gut microbiome; material: fecal sample | place: Denmark | collected 2008
GGGGTCCCATGTGAAGTTAACTTCATGTTTTGTGCTCAGAAATGTTAACAAATTGTTCACAAAAATACAATACGGAGTTCATAATATTTGAGTATACTATAAATGTAATCAAGAGAGGGAAGCGAAAGCGACAAGCTAAGCGACCAGAAATTAAAGAAAAGAGGAAACAAAAAATGAAAATGTACGAATTGCAAAAATTAACTAGTGAAATTGAAGAAACAACAAACAGAAAAGTTAAGTTGTTAGGAACTACTTGCGCAGGAAAACCAGCGGTATTTTTGTATTTTAATGATTGGTTAGTTCGTTGTTATTTTTTAGATGAATTATATCACGAAATAAATACATTATCATCTGTAATTAATGGGTTAGCATTTGGAAAAAATCCAGTAGAGTTTTAAACCGAATAATAAAAATGAAAAGAGGAAACAAAAAATGAAGTACAGTAAAAATGTAAAATTGAACAATGTTTTGAATCAAATCGAGAACCAATTGACTTATTTAGAATTGACAGAAATAGCGCGTTATATGAAAGATTTTCCAAACGAACTAGATTACAACCTTGCACAATATGGAAATATGTTAGTTTATTATTGGGAAATTAGAAAAATGTATATTAATGCAGGGTATAAATCATTCTGTGATAACAGGATATCTGATAATCGCATGTGGGATATTTATAAAAGACAAGTCGGATATGTTGCTAGACAAATTATGAAAACTGCCTGATGAGTCTTTGAAAATTAAGACGAAACACCCGAAAGGGTGTTGCAGTAAATGAAAGTGGGTGTAATTATGATATTAAGAATTATGTTAAAAGACGAACGGTTTAAAAAAGGATATCGTCAGGTTACAAAAGAGTTTAAAACATATTCTGATTTAACTAACTATTTGCAATTTAATAAAGATAGGATTTACGGACAAGTAAAAAAATACACTATCCTTGACAAAGGAAAAATTAAAGTAGGTGTTATAAAATGATTGATATTGATATTCACGAAATCAGATATACATTAGATATACTTAAAACTTATTTTATGAAAAATTGTGTAGACAATTGGTGGGAAATAGCAAATTTAGAACTAATAGAAAAGCATTTGAATAATATTGAAGATGAAATAAATCGCCTGACGAGTCTTTGAAAATTAAGACGAAACAATGTTTCACATGAAACATTGTAGCGATTCGCAAATATAAAAGAAAAGGAAGTAAGCAAAATGGTAAAATTTACAAGAACATTGACTTATTACAAATTTACTTGTTTAGTCAATGAGGGTGGTGAAGCAAAAGAAAAGGTTTTCAATGTTACAGAAAGTAACGAAAATAAAGCTAGAAAAGAGCTTTTGAAGTCTGTAAACAATTGCTTAGTCATGAAAACCGAGGAAGTTAAAGAAAAAAGGGAAATGACACTTGATGAATTTATCGCAAATTCTCATGTTGTCGAATAATTAAAAGGAGTGTATTAAAATGAGTAACGAATTGCAAATCAAAGAAAATGTATTGGATAACGGTTCACAAATGTTGGTATCATCTTTTAAAATGGATTCTATGGAAGATAGACTTAAAGTTTTAAAAGCAACGAATACACCAGACCACCGAATCAAAGATTTCGTAAATATGGAAATTACAATTAAAGATATTTATATCGAAACTGTAAACGTTTTGCAGGACGAAAAAGACGAAAACGGTAAAGATATTTACCAAACCTGCCCAAGAACTATTATAGTTGACGACAAGGGAGAAAGTTATGTTGCCGTTTCGTTCGGAGTTTTCACAGCTGTAAAAAGAATTGTTGAATTGTTAGGCAATCCCCATGACTGGGAAAAACCGATTAAATTTAAAGTAAAACAAATTACAAAAGGTGATAGAAGCATTTTGACTTTTGAACCAGTTGTAAAATAAAATAATTACTTATATCTTGTGTTTGATACAGTATAATATAAGGCGGACATTGAATCGCTGTCCGCCTTTAAAATTAGGTGATTATATGGATAATTTCAGTTATCAATTTAGTAATGATTTAAAATTTTATTTTTCAAACCCTCAACAACTAATTTATTTTAAGCAAAAAGTAGACAATAAAAAAGTAATATACAATTTGAAATATCGTTATAAAAAAATTTACGGTTTGAATATAACTGATGAAATGGCATATTTATTGTTGTATTCAAAAATTGTTAATGATTTTAAAATAGAGTGTTGTGGGGTGATTCTATGCCGAAAAGACACAGAGAATATAATCAATTTTCAAATGAAATCAATAAACAAGTTAAAAGATATAATGAAAAAATCAGAAGAATAAAAAATAAATATCCCGAACTAAAAAATTTATATAAAGATACACTAAAAACTAGTGAATTAAAAGATGTAATATTAACCGCTAAAGATTTAAAAAAATTAACATTATCAATAGATAAATTATTTATAAACGAAAATATTAAACCGATAAAAACTAAATCTGGATTAACTTTAAATAAATGGGCGATAGATGAATATAACAAAGATGTAAAAATTGTAAATAAATTAAAATTAAAAGAATTAGACATTATGTTAAAAACACCATTCAAAGGAACTGAATTTTCATATGCTCAAATGGGTGGGGATATTGGAAACGAATTACGTCCGATTAATAAAAAATATAATGAATATGATAAAGTAACAGATTTTAGAAAAATGTTAAAATCTGTACAATTTAGGAGTTTTCCTAGTTATAGTAAATACAGAAACAATTTATATAAAGATAATTTTATAAAATCATTATACCAAGTAGGTAGTGAATACATAGATGAATATGGAAATATACAAACAATAGATTTACAAGACGTTATTTCAAAAATTCCAGCGGAAAAATTTATTGATTTTCTAAGAAATATTGGTGAAGATTTACACTTAATTTTAAACGAAAATTATACAGTTTTGCAACAACGTGAAAGACTAACTGAACTTGTAGAACTAGTCAAAGGATTTGGGGTTGATGTTGTTTAGTGCTGACTTTGAAACTATAACAGACGAAAATGATTGTAGAGTATGGGCATGGGGAATATGTGATATACCATATACATTTGCAAATTTTGGTAATAGCATAGAGTCCTTTTTTGAACATTTAAAGACATTAAAAGAAAATTCAAAAATATATTTTCACAATCTCAAATTTGACGGTAGTTTTATTTTAAATTATCTATTATCAAATGGTTACACATGGGTAAAAGGAAAACAAGATTTAAAAATGAATACGTTTACCACTATGATATCTGAAGATATAAAATATTACAATATATCTTTTTATGTTAACAAGAAAGTAAAGGTTGATATATACGATAGTTTAAAAATAATTAATTTAACAGTAGAACAGATTGCAAAATCTTTCGGTATGCCGTTTCAAAAAGAAGAAATTGATTATAACGAATATAGAAGCAAAGACCATACAATGACAGAGAAAGAAAAAAGTTATTTATTAAACGATATAAAGATAGTTGCAACAGCATTAGATTATTTCTTTGAACAAAATCTAAAGAAAATGACACAAGGTAGTAATGCTTTATATAACTACAAGCAAATTATAGGCGGTGAAAAACATTTCAGACAATTTTTTCCACAATTAGACGTTTCAATTGATAGTGACATAAGGAAATCATATAGAGGTGGATTTACATATTTAAATCCAAAATTTGCAGGCAAATTGATAAAAGAAGATGGATTTGTTATAGACTATAATAGTCTTTATCCTAGTGTTATGTTAATGAAACCTTTACCGTATTCACAACCAGTATTTTTTCAAGGTCAATATGAGTATGATAGATATTATCCTCTCTATATTCAGCATTTAAGAGCGCAATTTACTGTAAAAAAAGGTCACATTCCAACTATACAATTAAAAAACAATTTATCATTTATAGCGAACGAATACATAACAGACAGCGGTTTTGAATATCCTGATTTATATTTGACAAATGTTGATTTGTGTTTGTTTTATGAACATTACGATGTTTATAATATTGAGTTTATAGACGGTTGGAAGTTCAGAGCACAAAAAGGTATGTTTGATAAATATATAAACAAATGGAGTAGGGTTAAGGTAGAAAGTAAGCTACAAGGAAACAAAGGAATGACACTAATAGCTAAACTTTTGTTAAATTCATTATACGGAAAGTTTGGAACATCACCAAAAGGAAGAAGTAAAAAACCAGTATTAGAAAACGGAATATTAAAATTTGAAAAGTTAGAGGAAGAAGAACGGAAACCTGTTTATATTCCATGTGCTGTATTTATCACAGCATGGGCAAGAAATGAAACTATAAGAATGGCGCAGAAAATTCACGAAACAGGAAAATACATCTACAGTGATACTGATAGCATACACGCAATTGGTGCTATACCTGATTTTATACCGTTAGACAATGCAAAACTAGGTTTTTGGAAGCATGAATTTAACATACGATATTGTAAATATTTACGTCAAAAATGTTATGTTGATTATGGAACAGAACCTAACAGTAATAAGTTAGAACGTAATATAACAGTTGCAGGATTGCCAAAATCAGCAAAAAAGTCATTCACAATCAAAAAGTTTAACATAGGTAGTGTATATTCAGGAAAATTACAACCGAAGCAAGTCAAGGGTGGTGTGATATTAAAAACCACAGACTTTACTATTAAAGGAAAGTGAAGTAAAATTCATGTTGACAAACTCAAATAAAAGGAGTATAATGAAAGGAGAGAAAGGGAAAAAGTCATGATATATCAATGTTGGAAACCACGGTGAAGAACCGCCAACATGGATTGTCTAGGTGGTACTAGATATCATTGACTTTTCCCAATCTTGTAAAATGGAATATTTTAATATAAATGATGTTTTATCACACAACAAATTATTTAACTTTATTGTTGGTGAACGTGGAAATGGAAAAACTTATGGCGCATTAGAATACGTTGTAAAACGTTATTTGAAATATGGTGAGGAATTTATATATTTGAGAAGATTTAAAACAGAGATAAAAAAAGTAAATTCTCTGTTTGAACCGTTGAAAATAAATAACCCAAAATGGGAAATAACAGAAAAGAATAAATGTTTTTATATGAATGGTAAGTATATGGGATTTGCTCATGCCTTAACCCAATCTGTTGTACAAGCTAGTGTTGCCACACCTAAAGTGGGTACAATTATATTTGATGAATTTACCATGAAAGAGGGAACATATCATTATTTAAATAATGAAGTTGAAGATTATTTTTTACATTTTTGGTGTACCGTTGACAGGTTTAGAGGTGTTAAGGTAATTTTTATAAGTAATGCTTATTCTGTAATTAATCCGTATTTCACTTATTTTGGCATAAATTTTGATGAGGGAAATATATGGAAAAATGAGGATATTATAGCGATGAAAACAAACAGCGTTAAATATCGGGAGCAGATAAAACAAACACGTTCGGGTCAACTATTATCTAAAACGAATTACGGAAACTTTGCTTTAAATAATCAGTTTAAATTAGATAGCTATGACTTTATTGCAGAAAAAACTTCAAATGCTAGATACAAGTTTGATATGATTCTTGACGGGTTACAAGTAGGTGTTTGGTTTGATAACGAAAGTGGTTATTATTTTATAACGAATAAATATAGTTGTAATGGAACAAATTCAATTAAATTTGCATTAAGTAATACAGACTTAAAAGGTGCAACAATTTTTACTAAAAATGTGCGTGGAATATTTCAGCTTGAAAATTTAGGAAAAATGTATCGTTATGGTAGAGTTTACTTTGAAGATTTGCAAATTAAAAAAGTTTATGAAAGTGTGATATCAAAATGGTAATAAACAGAAGAATGTATAATTATTCTAATCATTATTATGAAATGGGATTCACAATAAAGGAAGTAGGAACTTTCATTCATAAAATATTTGAATTACCATTAACAACTAGTAGAAGAATTGCAGAATATTGTATTTATTGTAAACAAGCTAATAAAGGATTTTGTCCGATTGATGTACAGGAGTTGATAAGATGAAAGATATTTTTTGTTTTTGTTGTGCTTGTGTAAGCAGTGCAATTTTATATCTGGTAGGTGACATAACAATGCCTTTCATAATTCTATTAATATTTATGTGTACTGATTACATAACAGGATTAATATTATCAGGTGTATTTAAAAAATCAAAGAAAACAGAATCAGGTGGTTTATCATCTGAAATTGGATTCAAAGGTTTGATTAAAAAAGTTTGTATTATAATTTGTGTGATAGTCGCTAATATGTTAGACTATGTGTTAAAAACAAATTATATTAGAAATGTTGTTATAATTTCATTCATTACAAACGAAGTCATTAGCATTATTGAAAACTTAGGATTAATCGGTGTAAAAATTCCTAAAGTTATCACAAATGCTATTGATATATTAAAAGGAAAAGAGGAAGATGAAAATGCAAAGATTGGGGATTGATTTATCCGAACATAACGGAGATTTCAAGAGTAGTCGATTAGACGATTTTGAATTTGTTATGATTCGAACAGGTTATGGAAGCATTAACAAGGACAAGCAAGAAGACAAACAAGTTTATAACAATGCCAAAAAATGTATCAAGGCAAAAATACCGTTTGGATTTTATCATTATACATATGCTCTTGATACTAAAATGGCAGAAGCAGAAGCAGATTTTTGTTTATCAATTGTTGACAAAATATCAAATCAAGGGAATAGACCAATGTATCCTATTGCATTTGATATTGAGGATAAAAAACTTGACAAGCTAACGATTGCACAGCGCACAGATATTTGTATAGCCTTTTGCGACAAAATCGAAAAAGCAGGATATTATGCTGTGATTTATGCAAGTACAAGTTATTTTAAATCTAAGTTGGATTTGCAAAGATTAACAAGATTTGATAAGTGGCTTGCCGATTGGACAAAGAAAAAAGATGAAGATTTGCAAAAAATAATTCCTCATGGAATACGTCAATTTAAGGTTGACAGAAACGAAAACTTAGATTATAATTATGCTTATAAGGATTATCCAGATATTATAGGAAAAATGTACGGAATAAAAAAAGAGTTAAAAGTTGGCAGTGTTGTTAAGGTTCTTAAACCTATTATATATGGAACAAATAAAAAATTCAAACAATATTATGAATACTACGAAGTATTAAGCATTGGGAAAATTAGAAAGAACCGTATCGTAATAGGCAGAGATGGAATTACAACATCTGCAATTGATAAAAAATATTTAGAGGTGATTAAGTAATGACAATCGACGAATTATTCCAAACCATTGCAGAAAAGACTACAAACAACGAAAACATAAGTGTTGAACTAAATGATTTAATGACAAGTGTAAAATCGTTACAAGGAGTAAACACACAACAAGAACAACAAATAAAGGATTTGCAAGACTATAATTCAAAATTAAAAGACGCTAATAGCAATTTGCTATTGTCAAAAGGGTTTGTTTCTAGATTTGAAAAAGAACCAGAACCAGAACCCGAAGAAGATAAACCTAGAAATATTAAAGATTTTATTAAATTTGATTAGGAGTGATTTTTATGGGAGTTAATTTAGAAAATGGAGCAGAAGTAGTAAATACAGTAGTAGAGAATATGTCACCAACTTTAAGGGCGAGTATTCCACAAGCAACCGCAACTAATATTCAAGATGTAGGAAAACCGATTTTGCAGTGGAGTGAATTGGCTAATGCTTTCTACACTACTTTATTTAACCTAATTGGAATGACTTATGTTGAATACAGAAGTTATAAAAACCCACTTTCAATGTTCAAACGTGGTGATTCTATTTTAGGTAGTGATGTGAGAGAGATTGCTATTAATTTGCAGACAGAAAAAGATTACGATGTAAGCGGTAGTAGACTTTTGACAAATGAAGCGCCAGATTTGAAAGTTGCTTATTATAGGGTAAATCGTCAAAAAGATTTTGAAGTTACAAATATTGAAAGTGAATTGCAAATGGCATTTTCTAGTTGGGATAACTTTGGTACGCTTGTTAGCAGAATTGTTGATAACCTTTATCGCTCTAATGAAGTTGCAGAGTACGAATGGACAAAGGGTACTATTTCAACCGCTATTAATGACGGACATTTAACTACAACAAATCTTGCAATGCCTACTGATTCCGCAACTGCAAATGCGTTTGTTAAGGCTGTCAAAACATTATCAGATAAATTTACTTTTTTCTCTACTGAATATAATGCTTATAACAAAATGGCAACAAGCGATACTAAAAAATTCAAAACCTTTACACCTAAAGAGCAACAAGTTTTGATTGCAACCCCTGAAGTAATGGCAAGTATTGATGTAGATAGTTTGGCAACCGCTTTTAATCTGTCTAAAGTTGAATTTATGGGTAGAACAATTGTTGTCGATGATTTTGGTGGAACAGAAGAAAAACCAATAACTGCATATGCAATGTTATGTGATTCAGCATTTATTAAAATTTGGGATAAAACAAAGTATTTCAATACATTCGTAAATCCTGCCAACATGAGTGCAAAACACTTCTTCCATGTATGGCAAACTTATGGATATAGTCCATTTGCAAACGCTGTTTTATTCAAACCTGTTGAATAGTTTATGAAAGGAGATACGGAACATGACTTTTACACCAGATTCAAAGGTGCGGTTATGTTCCGTTCCTTTTAGTGATTATACCAACGTGTTAAGTTTTAAAAATAATGATGAGGCTAGAGCAAATTACTTTATTAGTAAAACTGTTTACAACTTAACAGACGTTAACGGTTATAGTTACGTTAAGGGGAGCGGAGCAATTAGAGTTAATAAAAGCAAAGATTCACTATATAATGTTAATTATATGATGTATAGAAACGACCATTTTGGTAGTAAATGGTTCTATGCTTTTGTTGATTCACTAGAATATATAAACGCAAATGTAACTGAAATTAGATTCAGTACAGATGTATGGCAGACATGGGAAAGTGCTTTAAATTTTCATGAATCATTCATTGTACGTCAGCATATTCCAAAAGGCGAAGATACTATCGGAGCAAATTTGCAACCAGAGGGATTTACAAATTTAAAATATGTTGAAGAAAAATTATTAAGAAATGATTTAGTTAAATATCATTCGTCTGATAAATCGTTAGCTATAATAGTTTGTTGTACAGAATATCCTGACGGAGATAGCGGAGTATGGAGAAAACCGCCTAAATGTTTAATTGATGAAGTACAAGGCACGTTAGCATATATCCCGTTCATTTCTACAGATACATTTTTTAATTTTCTATCAAAATTTATTAATGAAAGTGGTAAATCCGAATCAATTGTAAATATTTTTACTTGCCCAATAGAATGTTTTTACGACCAGACAAGTGGTACATTTAACTTTAAAGAGGGTACACCTTTGGGGGTATCTCCGAATGTATCAGTTAGTGATGTTTGGGAAACCAATTGGATTAGATATAGAATACCAAAAATGAATAAAATAAACATTGGAACACATGGAACAACTGTTAATCATTATGCTAGAAATAATAAAATGTATACATTTCCATTCACTAAGGTAATATTAACTAATAATAGTGGAAGCAGTTTAACATTTAGGCAAGAATTTTTTGACGGAACACCAACAGAGGGTGAGGACATTGTTTTTGATGTAAGGAATACTGTTTTACAACCTGTCACATCATATTGTCACCCTGCCAATTATAGAGAGGGAGATTATGTAAACGGACTTTCATTAACAAATTATCCCATGTTGCCGTGGTATACAGATACATATAGTAGGTGGTTAGCATTAAATCAAAATACATTAAAATATCAGCAATTAACACCTATAATTAATGCAGGGGTTAACAATTTTAATAACATGGTTTCATCATTAACAGGTGGAGCAGGAAATTATGCAGGAGCAGGTACGCAAATGGATAGTGCTAGAACGACACAAGGACAATTTAATGCCATTGGTGGGGCTATCGGAAATAGAATTGCTTCACTAGGAACGCAAATTAATAACACTGTAAATAACCTTGTATCAACTGGGGAACAAATATGGAGTTTTTACGCAAAAAAAGCTGATATGGAATTACAGCCAAATTTATCAGCAGGAAATTATAACGCAAATAATATTTTACAAATGAATCAAAAATTAAATTTTATGGTAATGTTTCAAAGAGTATGTTTCGAACAATTCAAACAAATAGATAACTATTTTGATAAATTCGGTTATGCCATAAATGATTTTAAAGCTGTTAACTATAATAATCGTTCTAATTTTGATTATATTGAAACATCACAAGTTGTTATTGATGGTGATGTACCAGAGGACGATATGTATACAATAAAAAATATATTCAATAGTGGAGTTAGAATATGGCATGATACATCAACATTTTTAAATTATTCAGCATACGAATATAATACTAGTGATAAAAAATAGGTGGTGATAATATGGGAAAACGTAAACTATGGGATACTAATTTGTGTGGGTATAAAAACAACACAGCTTTTATGATGTACTATTCATATCTTGCAAATTTGCTATTGTCTAGGTATGAATGGAAAAATTTACCCGAATCAATGAACGAACGTTTCATAGAATTGTGTTTGTTCGAAGATGGAAAAGCAGTATTTGTAAATGATGATTTGTATGGAATGTTGAATTTAAGATATTCCGAATCGAATACATTAAATATCTATCAAGAGCCAGAAGAAATAAACGCATATTCTCTTGACTATCACAAAACATATAAACTACAAGATGTTGCACTGATTTACAACAATTATACCAAAATGCCAGACTTAGGGATTGTCTGTGAGTATGCTCTTAGGTTATATGATATCAGAAGAACGATAGATGTAAATACTAAAGTACAGAAAACACCATTGCTAATGTTGTGTCCTGATAATAAAAAGTTGACATTAAAAAATATTTATATGCAATATGACGGTAACGAGCCAGCTATATACGGATATAAAGACACGTTCAATGACACCGAATTTAAAGTATTGAAAACAGACGCTCCGTTTATCGGTAATGACATGACATTACTGTTTAACAAAGTTCTAGATGAATTTTTGACAAGGTATGGTATCAACAATGCTAATACAGATAAACGTGAAAGACTAATTACAGACGAAGTAAACGCAAATAATCAATTGGTACAGTTGTGCGGTGATACAGGGTTGTTGTGTCGTAAACAGGCTTGCGAAAAATTCAACAAACTATATGGTACAAATATAGAAGTTGAACTTAGACAAAAACCAGTTGAATATAATACCGAGGTGATTCAAAATGAGCAGATATACGATTGAACTTAGGTATTTAATTGAGGGTAACTATGACTTAGGGTTAAAAGATTATCCGATATTTGATGAGTCATATCGTGAACAATTAAATAATAAAATCATTCAGCATTATTATTTTCGTGAAATTGGATTCGAAACAGAAGCATTATTTAAGAACAGATTGAATCAAAAAATGAATGAAATAATGCCATACTACAATCAAATGTACGAGTCTGAATTGATAAAAATAAATCCGCTATACACTACAAATATAGAAGAAAAATTTGCAAGAGAATCAATAGCTTCTGGAAACGGAACTTCAGAAACAACAGGCAGTGGAAACAATACATCATCATTCAACAGTACACAAACTACAGATTATGGAAAAGTAAGTAAATTTTCTGATATAGCACAAGCACAAACTACACCAAACGAAATATTGAACGACAAATATTTGACTAGTGCAACAGTAGATGATGGTCAAGACAAAGATACAAATAACGGAACGAACACTTCCGAATCACAATCAACATCTAGTGGAACAACTTCAAGTAACAATAATTTAAATGAAAATACAACACTATCCAAAACTGGAAACAATGGAACAGCAAGCGAAAGTGAATTATTAAATATGTATCGTGAAACATTTTTAAATATTGACATGATGATTATTGAGGATTTAGACGAACTATTTTTAGGAATTTGGTAAGGAGTGTATTAAAATGATTGATTTTACAAAAGTACCTAATATTCACTATTGGACACAAAGGGTTTTACCTTGTGTGTTTGATGAGAGTTTATCTTATGTAGAAAAGATTAATAAACTTGAAGAAGAAATAAACAAATTAATTGAAGATTACAACACATTTGGTCAAGCTGTCACAAATGAAATTAACACATTTGAAGAAGAAACAACAAATCAAATTAATACTTTTATTCAGCAAGTTACAGATGAAATTAATACTTTTAAATCTGACATTACAAATCAACTTAATACGTTTGAAACATCAATGACAAACAAACAAAATGCTTTTGAAACTAGAATTTTGGAATTAACGCAAGAATTTGAAACAACTATTAACAACGACATTGCTACATTTAAACAAACGATTACAACACAACAACAACAATTTGAAACTAGAGTAAACAATGATATTAATACTATGCAGGAAGTTGTAAACGAAATTCCTAATACTGTGACAACACAAGTTAATGCAATAACCCAACCATGGCTTGTGGCAAATGTTCCTGCAATGGTTGAATCCAGTGTTGCTAACAATGTAAACAAGTTTTTTGATGTTGACAGTCTAATATATGTAACACATGATGAATCTATCGAGGATTTAAATAACTGGACTACAACGGGCATATATTATGGTACATCACTTTCAATATTAAGTAATTACCCTGCTAATATTGTATCAGGAGATATGTATTGGTGTTTCGTAGGACATACTGGTACTGAAGCTGTTGAAGTAACTATTCAACAAACTTTATATTTAAACGATGGAAGTTGTTTCACTAGGGCATATGTAAATACTAGTAATGAATGGGATTTATGGCGTAGAGTTAGTAGTACACATAGGGAGATAAAATACGATACTGAAATTGATTTTAATACATTCTTTTTTACCTCAACTAATTATGGTTTAAATGATACATGGACAGGTGTTTATGACCCATCTAAATGGAGCAATGTACCTAGTGATTTAGTAGTTGGCGACGTTGTAATAGTAAATATATATAGTTATATTATGGTTGGAATTTTATATGTAACACAAGTTATCACTAAAATCGCGTCTAATTCAATGCATAATAATAATATCGGTAAAATTTGGAGCAGAAAAAGGTCTGGTGTTGTATGGAATGGTTGGACTGGAATTAATAATGAAAATCTAATAATAAATAAAACATCGACTGGTATTAATGCTAACTCATTAGATGAAAATATTATAGTAACATGCGATTCGGATTCTGGTGCTGTAAATACAAATTTACCTAATTCATATTTAACAAATGGGCATTACTATATACAAACTATTAAAAATTCAAGTGCAGAAATATTACAGTATTTATATAACTCTGGAGATTATGGAGCTAATATTTATTCACGTCAAAAGAACGGAAGTTCATGGAGCGTGTGGAGAGCCATTGCACCGAATGTGCGATATGAAGAAACAACAAATTTTACATTGTCAGGTGCTAATCCATCATATGAAAATTACTATCCAACGACTATTTCAACAATTGGATTACCAAATGAAAATATTTTCGATGGTTTTGAAGTACAAGCAATTGTAAATATAGATGGTAAATCAAGCAATCCAACACCGATGTTATATAATGCTAATTTGGTTTATAATGCTAATTCACCTAATGTAATAACAATAGGTTTTAAAGTGTTTGATTATGATTCTCAAGCAGGAAAATTTTATGTAAAATTTAGAGTATTAGATTGGAGATAATTATGTGCACGCTAGAAAAAATTCTAGCGTGTATTTTTTACGCAATAAATTCATATTAGCTTTAACGCTTTATCATGCTAAACTATACTATGCTATGAACCCACCG
>ULWQ01065624.1_pt1 | contig 13790 bp, 9 predicted proteins | sample 1960491 | NCBI WGS metagenome assembly ULWQ01 (sample SAMEA4835816, study PRJEB28245) | human gut metagenome | biome: gut microbiome; material: fecal sample | place: Denmark | collected 2008
TGTGACGCACCTGCCGGAATACAAGCGCGCGAAGTATCTGGGGCGCGTGTTCCAAGACCCGATGAACGGCACGGCGGCGACGATGAATATTGAGGAGAACCTCGCGCTGGCGTATCGCCGCGGGCAGGGCCGGACGCTCCGCTGGGGCATCACGGCGAAGGAACGCGATGAGTACCGCGAAAAGCTGGCGACGCTGGGGCTGGGGCTGGAAGACCGCATGAGCAGCAAGGTTGGTCTGCTTTCCGGCGGACAGCGGCAGGCGCTGACGCTGCTGATGGCGACCATCAAGCAGCCGAAACTCCTCCTGCTGGATGAGCACACTGCCGCCCTTGACCCTAAAACGGCGAAAAACGTGCTGACGCTGACGCAGAAAATCATTGCGGAAAATCACCTGACGGCCATGATGGTGACGCATAACATGAAAGACGCGCTGGAGTACGGCAACCGCACCATCATGATGCATGAGGGCAAAATCATCCTTGATATCGACGCGGAAACGAAGAAGCGCATTCACGTCGAAGACCTGCTGGTGATGTTTGAAAAAGCAAGCGGCAGCGAAATCAACAACGACCGGATGCTGCTGGGGTAAAGCCGGAAATGAAAAGAATGCGGACGAGGTGAAAAAGCGCCTCATCCGCATTCTTTTTGCCGAATATGAAAGAAAAAAACAGCATAAAAGCGAATGATATGCGGAATAAGGATAATTAGTGACCATTTTTTCACATAGAATTTACAATTCGCCATCGACAATTGGACAAAAATGTGATATACTGCTTTTTGTTCCTAAAGAATGGAACGAAACTTTCGCGGCGGCTCTCCGCAGCGAAAATATTCTGGAAAAGAAAGAGAGGAAAATGAACATGAAGAAGTTCCTTGCAATCATGATGGCGCTGTCCATGATGCTGTGCGCGTTTGCCGTGGCGGAAACCGCGAGTCCCGTTGCCAGCACGGTCGCCAGCCCTGTTGCCAGCCCCGTTGCGGATATGGTGGGCGACCCGGCGGATCTGCCGGCGATTGCGGCTGTGCTGAACGGCGGCAGCGAGGTGTATGTTCCCTCTGACAAGACGAACAAGACCCTGCAGGATGCCCTGAACCACGAGTTCACCGAGGGCGCGGGCTATGATTCCTTCGCTGTGCTGGATGTGGACGGCGACGGCAAGCTCGACGTGGTGCTGAATGTGACCGTGAACGGCGAAGTACTGGGCTATCTGGTGCTGACCAGCGCCGATGAAGTCATCTGTGCGTACGGCTTCTACTACCGCGCGATGATTGGCCTGAAGGAAGATGGCTCCTTCTCCTTCAGCAGCAGCGCGGCGGAATCCGGCGTGGCGACCTTCTACAAGGACGAGAACCGCGATGCGCAGTACAATGAGCTGGCGGAAAGCAAGCTGGATGAAAACGAAAACGTCGTCTATTTCGTGAACGGCGAAGCGGCGGATGAAGATGCCTTCACCGCGGTCATCAACGCGCAGAACGAAAAGGCGGATGTGACCTTCGTGCCCGCGACGGCGGAAAATTTGGCGCTCTACCTGACGATTGAGTAATCAACCCGTCCAAGCGACCTCCCGGCATGAATTGTGCCGGGAGGCTGCTTTTTTTCAAATCAATAGACAATCGTCGAACGAAAACCAATTTTCGATACGAAACCGTTTTTTCGTAAAAGACAGCGAAAATCCACCGAAAACTTGGCAGATATGGCATGAAAATATGGATAGACAGACAAATATCCATTGACAAAACGATTTCGCTGATGCTATAATTGAAAGGAAACTGCGGTCAAATACGCAGAAGAAAGGAACGATGGATATGAAAAAGCGGTTCCTGCACCTGTTCAGCCTGATGCTGGCGGTGCTGATGCTGATTCCCTGCGTAGGGTCGGCGGAAGAGACGGAAGCGGTGGATAACGGCGTGATGCGCGAGGGCTTGACGGCGCTGGAGGCTACCCGACTGATGGGCAACGGCATCAACCTCGGCAATACCCTGGAAGCCTGCGACAACAACGTCGGCATCAAGACGAACACGCCCCTTAGCTATGAGACGCACTGGGGTCAGCCGAAAACGACGCAGGCCATGATTGACGGCATGAAAGCGGCGGGCTTTGACACCATCCGCATTCCCGTGGCTTGGATGACCAACGCCACCCACCTCTATGAAGGCGACTACACCATCGACGCTGACTACATGGATCGCGTGGAGGAAGTTGTCCGCTATGCGCGCAAGGCGGGCATGTACGTCATCATCAATGACCATTGGGATGGCGGCTGGTATGGCATGTTCGGTTCGGAAAGCGCCGAAACCCGCGCACTGGCCATGGAAGCCTACAAGGGCATGTGGCAGCAGATTGCCGAACGCTTCCGTGATTACTCCGATTACCTGATTTTCGAGAGCGCAAACGAGGAGCTCGGCGGCCGCTTCGACGAGAATTCTCCGCTGTACTGCTCCGATTCCGTCGTTACCTACCTGACCGACGACGAGCGGTACGCGCTGACGAACGAAATCAACCAGACGTTTGTGGATGTCGTCCGCGCGACGGGCGGTAACAACGCGACCCGCTTCCTGCTGATTGCGGGTTACAGCACCGACATTGACAAGACCTGCGACGATCGCTTCCAGATGCCCAAGGACACCGTGGACAGCAAGCTGATGGTTTCTGTCCATTACTACGATCCGTGGTCGTACTGCGGCGCGTCCAGCGCGGCGAGCGCCACCAAGTGGGGCAAAGTGAGCGACTATGAGTACATGGATCAGCAGCTGGCAAAGATGACGAAATTCACCGAGGCGGGCTACGGCGTGGTCATCGGCGAATACGGCGCGCTGCCGTGCAGCGACGGGCTGAAGGACAACACGCTGGCGTACCACACGGCGTTCCTTGACGCCTGCACCAAGTACAACCTGACGAACTGCCTGTGGGATTGCAGCGGGCTGTACAAGCGCGTGTCCCAGACCTTCGCGGATGACGATATTCTGGCGATGTATCAGGAGAAGCGTCAGGCGAACGAAGAAGGTCAGGATTATGCGGATGTGCAGGCGGCTGCTGCGGCGGAAGCAGCGGCTGCTGCAGCGGAAGCCCCCGTGACCTTCCTGCAAGATGCCGTGGTCGTGGATGACCAGACCGCGCTGGCGTGGATTATGTGGAACGACGGCAGCTGGGCGCTCACCCACAGCGTCGGCGATACCTACAATGCGGATTCCATCTCCGAGGGACTTGTCGCGACCAACGCCATCATCACGGGCGAAGGCAAGTACACCGTCGGGCTGGATTTCACCGGCACGGCGCAGGGCTACTCCGCGTCCGTCGCGTTTGCCGCCATCGGCATCAGCAACGGCGAAGTGCTGTACCCGAACTATATCGTTAACATCAAGGAAGTGCGCATCAACGGCGAAATCTACCGCCTGAAGGGCCGCGCCTACACGACCTCTGACGACAGCGTGTGCACGCGCGTGAATCTGTACAACGAATGGGTGACGAGCGTGCCCAAGACGGCGCGTCTGCCCGGCGGCAACCTCGCCGGCGCAACGCCGACCCCCATCAACCGCAACGATGCTGTCATCGCCGAAATCAAGACGATTGAAATCGACTTTGAGTATGTACCGATGAACTAAGGCAAAAAGAAGCCCGAATCAGCGATGGTTCGGGCTTTTTTGAATGCGGATGATTTCACTTCCTATAATTGCGTGCTTTGTCGCAGAGGGTTTCGCGTCCGCAGACGCGGCTGGAGCAGCAAAAAAGACATGCCTGATGTTGAAAGTCAAGCATGTCTTTTTGCAATCTGCACTTACTTCAGATACTGCACCGCCAGAATCACAACGCCCAGCACCACCAAAACCACACCGACCACCCGGTTGAGCGTCTCCGGCTTCGATTTGTTCGCAATTTTCGCGGCAATCTGCGCGAACAGCAGCGTGAACGCCATGCACAGCGCCAGCGTCCATCCGTCCGGCAATCCGCCGATGGTGAAGTGGCTGGCCGCGCCCGTCAGTGCCGTGAACGCCATGATGAACACACTCGTGCCGACGGCGGTTTTCAGCTCGTAGCCCATGACGGAGGTCAGAATCAGCAGCATCATCATGCCGCCGCCCGCGCCGACGAAGCCGCAAATCATGCCGATGAACGCGCCGCAGACAATCGACTGCACCATGCGCTTCTTTTTGCTCACGTTCTGCATGGCTTCGCGCGTCGTCATCACCGGACGGATGATGAACTTGATGCCCAGCAGCATCGTCATCAGCACGCTGAAGCTGCCCATCGTTCGGCTCGGCACAAGGCTTGCGACGTAGCTGCCTACGACCGTGAACGCCAGCACCGCCGCCATCATCAGCAATCCGTTGCGAATGTCGAGATTCTTGTTTTTGCCGTATGTCCACGCGCTTGCGGCACTCGCCAGCACGTCGCTCGCCAGCGCAATGCCGACCGCCTCATACGGCTCCATGCCCAAGAACGTAATCAGCATCGGGCTGATGACCGCCGCGGCGCTCATGCCCGCGAATCCCGTGCCTAAGCCAGCGCCTAAGCCCGCCAGCAGACATACCAGCACTTTTTCCACCATGAGGAAAGCCTTCCTTCTGTCGATTCTTATGCACATTGTAGCGGATTCGTGTGTACTCAGCATGAACATTGCGGACGAAAATGCAAAATTCGCGCATCAGGCGAAAATCCGCCGCTGATGGCTGGAAAATTCCGCAAGAAGCCGCGAACCAGCTTGTGCAAACGCGCATTTCGGGCTATACTACCCTCATCAGCAGAAGGAGGATAAGCATCATGTGTACCGCGATTCGCCTGACCACGCGCGACCACTATTTCGGCAGAAACCTTGACTTGGAGTACAGCTATCAGGAGACCGTCGCCATCACGCCGCGGCGTTATCCGTTCCATTTCCGGCACGAGGGGACGAACAGCGACCATTTCGCCATGATTGGCATGGCGTTCGTCGTCGGTGGAATGCCTTTATATTATGAAGCGACGAACGAGAAGGGCTTGAGCATGGCGGGGCTGAACTTCCCCGCGAGTGCCGTGTATCACGACGTGAAGCCGAATTGTGCGAACATCGCCAGCTTTGAGCTGATTCCGTACATTTTGGGGCAGTGCGCGAGCGTCAAAGAGGCGAAAGCGCTGCTCCAGCGCCTGAACATCACCCGCGACGGCTTCAGCGAACAGCTCCCGCCGTCGCCGCTGCACTGGATGATTGACGACCGCGAAGGCTGCATCGTTGTCGAGTCGATGGCGGACGGGCTGCACGTCTACGACAACTGGTCGAACGTGATGACAAACGAGCCGCCGCTGCCGTTGCAATTGGAAAATCTGGCGCACTATCAGGCGCTTTCGCCGGAAGAGCCGGTGAATCGCTTTGCACCCGCGCTGCCGCTGAAGGTCGGCGGACGCTGCACAGGCGCGATTGGCTTGCCGGGCGACTGGTCGCCGTGGTCGCGGTTCGTCCGCGCGGCGTTCCTGACGAACAACTCCGTCTCCGGGGACAGCGAGGAGGAGAGCGTCGGGCAGTTCTTCCACATTTTAGGCGGCGTGGCGCACCCGCGCGGCTGCGCCCACCTGCCGCATGGGTATGAAATCACGGTGTACACAAGCTGCTGCAACGCCGACACGGGCGTCTACTACTACACGACCTACGGCAACCAGCAGATTTGCGCGGTGGACATGCGCAAGGCAGATTTGGACGGCGGAGAAGTTGTGTCGTATGAACTGAAAAAGCAGCAGGGGATTCATTACCAGAACTAAAAGCAGGGCAGGGGTGCAGAACGCATCCTTGCCCTTTTTGCTTAGCCGATGCAGATGACCGTTCCCGACGAGAAGTCGCTGGGCAGCAGCGTCGGGTTCAGCGAGAGCAGCCGCCCCCGCGTCGTCCGAAAGCGCACCGCCAGCGTATCCAGCGTCTCCCTCGGCTGAATGGTGTACGAGCGCAAGCCGGCGCACGTCTGCCGCGTGCCGGACGGCGGCGCACAGTACGCGGTGCCCGCAATCAGGTAGCCCGGCATCAATTGCGGATTCGCGCTGCGCATCGCCCGATAGCTGACGTTGTGCTGCACCAGCAAATCCGCGTAACTCTGCCCCGACTGCACCGCGGACAGCGTGTATCCTGACGGACAGACACGGGTCGGCGTATCAGGCAGGGCGGGATATTCGCCGTCGTCCGGCAGGGGAATCACGGGCGTTTGGCTGTCATCAGGCAGGGCAGGGTACTCACCGTCGTCCGGCAGGGGGATGGCGGGCGTCTGCGCGTCGTCGGCGTCGTCCGCTTTTGCCGGAACACACAGCACCTGTCCGACCGTGAGATTGTTCTGTGACACGCCGGGATTCCGCTCGGCGAGTTCGAAGGTCGTGATGTCCAGCCGCTCGGCAATTGACGCGAACGTGTCGCCGTCTTCAACCACATACGGCTGACCGCTGATGCAGGTATAGATGAAATTGGGCAGACAGATTTCCTCCCCGGCGGTCAACGTGGCAAAATCGACGCCGGGATTGATGACCTGCAGCGCCTGCACGGTGGTGGCGTATGTACGGGCGATACGCTCGGCGGTGTCGCCCTCCTGCCAAGTGTAGCTCTCCGCCCCGCGCGGACAGACGCGCCCGATGGCTCTGCGACCTTGCTGTTCCATGCCTGTTTCCCTCCTGTTTGCACTTTTCGGCGGGTTTTGCGCCCACCATTCAAAATTTATGCGCCGGGCAGCGGTTTCATCCCTTGCCCTCGCTGCTATTCTATGCTATAATGTTCGGCAGGTGTGCTGACGCGCCGATTTTCGTGTGCCTAAGTTTCACCAGAATCTGGTTGTTTCCCCTGAACCCGACACATTTCGGTGCGCCTCGGTTCGGGCGGGAAAACGAAAGAAACCATGATGCGTATACAGAAAATGTGCATCAATATGCAGCTTTATACTTCTGCGACATCTGCGAAGAATGATGGAGGGAATTCCCATGAAGCATCTGCTGAAGCTCCTCGACCTGAGCAAGGAAGAAATCACGGAGCTGCTTGACCTCGCTGACCGCCTGAAGGCGGAAACCAAAGCCGGCGTGGAGCACCACATCCTCAAAGGCAAAACGCTGGGCATGATTTTTGAGAAGTCCTCGACCCGCACGCGCGTCAGCTTTGAGACGGGCATGTACCAGCTGGGCGGTCATGCGCTGTTCCTGTCCAGCCGCGATCTGCAAATTGGCCGCGGCGAACCGGTGGAGGACACCGCGCGCGTCCTGAGCCGCTATCTGGACGGCATCATGATTCGCACCTTTGCGCAGGAAGAAGTGGAAACGCTGGCGCGCGTGGGCAGCATCCCGATTATCAACGGCTTGACGGACTTCTGCCACCCATGCCAAGTGCTGGCGGATTTGCAGACCGTGCGCGAGTACAAGGGGCGCATTGAGGGGCTGAATATGTGCTACATCGGCGACGGCAACAACATGGCCAATTCGCTGATTGTCGGCTTCCTCAAAATGGGCGCGCATGTGTCCATCGCCTGCCCAAAGGCGTATCAGCCGGACGCGCAGGTGCTCTCGTTCACCGAGCAGTACCCCGGCAAGTTCGTCATGACCGAAAGCCCGGAAGAAGCGGCGAAGGATGCGGACGTCATTTTCACTGACGTGTGGGCTTCGATGGGGCAGGAGGAAGAAAAGGCGGTGCGCGAGAAGGCGTTCCGCGGCTATCAGATTAACGCGGAGCTGCTGGCGAAGGCGCATCTGGGCTGCATGGTGCAGCACTGCCTGCCCGCGCACCGCGGCGAGGAAATCACGGCGGATGTGTTTGAATCCCACGCCGACCAGATTTTCGACGAGGCGGAGAACCGTCTGCACGCGCAGAAGGCAGTCATGGTCGCTGTTATGGCGGACAAGAAAGACTGGTAAGCAACACGCGGTTTTTGCCCCAATAGAAAAATGGAGGAAACGAGCATGAAGGGCTATCTGCTGCTGGCCAACGGTCAGCTTTACGAAGGCACGCTGATGGGCGCTGCGAAGCCGGTCATGGCGGAGCTGGTGTTCACCACGGCGATGACTGGCTATCTGGAAACCCTGACCGACCCGTCCTACGAAGGGGAAATCGTCATTCAGACGTTCCCGACCATTGGCAACTACGGCGTGATTCCGGAGGACTTCGAGTCACCGCGCCCGCGCCTGTCCGCGTATATCGTCCGGGAACTCTGCGATGAGCCGAGCAACTTCCGCTGCCAAGGCAAGCTCGATGATTACCTCAAAGCGCAGGGCATTCCCTGCCTGACGGGGGTGGACACCCGCGCGCTGACCCGCGTTATCCGCAATGCGGGCGTGATGAATGCCGCGCTGCTGACCGAGAAGCCGGAGAATCCGGAGGAAATCTGCGCGCAATTGAAGGTGCTGCCGTTCCATCCGTCGATTCAGGACGTGACGTGCGACGGCGTTCAGCCCGCGAAGAAGCGGGGCATCCACAACGTCGTCCTCTGGGACTTCGGCGCAAAGGCGAACATCCAGCGCGAACTCGAAAAGCGCGGCTGTGCGGTCACGGTTGTTCCGGCGAGCGCGACGGCGCAGGAAATCCTGAACCTGAATCCCGACGGACTGATGCTGTCCAACGGCCCCGGCGATCCGGCGGATAACACCGCCGTGATTGCGAATCTGCGCGAACTCATGCGCCACCGCATCCCCACCTTCGGCATCTGTCTGGGGCATCAGCTGCTGGCGCTCAGTCAGGGCGCAAAGACCGTCAAGCTGAAGTACGGCCACCGCGGCGCAAATCAGCCCGCGAAGGACGTCAAGACCGGGCTGTCCTACATGACGAGCCAGAACCACGGCTATGCGGTGGACTGCGACACGCTGCCGGAAAACGCGTCCCTGCGTTTTGTCAACGGCAACGACGGCACCTGTGAGGGCGTTGATTATACCGATATGCCCGCGTTCTCCGTCCAGTTCCACCCGGAAGCGTGCGGCGGCCCGCTTGACACCCGCTTCCTGTTCGACCGCTTTATTGCCATGATGGGAGGGAATAAGGAATGCCGCTGAATCCCGATCTGCACAAAGTAATGATTATCGGCTCCGGCCCGATTGTGATTGGTCAGGCTGCCGAATTTGACTACGCCGGTTCGCAGGCGTGCCGCGCCTTGAAGGACGCGGGGCTGGAAGTCGTGCTGGTCAACCCGAACCCCGCGACCATCATGACCGACCATTCCTCCGCCGACCATATCTACATTGAGCCGCTGACGCTGGAAACCCTGCGCCGCATCATCCTCAAGGAAAAGCCGGACTCCCTGCTGTCCACGCTGGGCGGGCAGAGCGGTCTGAACCTCTCCATGCAGCTGGCGAAGGAGGGCTTCCTCGAACAGCACGGCGTGAAGCTGCTGGGCGCCAAGTGCGAGACGATTGAAAAGGCGGAAGACCGCCAGCAGTTCAAGGACACGATGCTTTCCATCCACCAGCCCGTCATTCCGTCGGAAGTCGTGGAGACGGTGGAGGATGCGCTCGCGTTTGCCCAAACCATCGGCTACCCCGTGATTGTGCGTCCGGCGTATACGCTGGGCGGTTCGGGCGGCGGCATCTGCCAAGACGAAAAGGAACTGGCGGAAATCGCCGAGAATGGTCTGCGTCTGTCGCCGATTACGCAGATTCTGGTCGAGAAGTGCATTTCCGGCTGGAAGGAAATCGAATTCGAGGTCATGCGCGACAAGCTCGGCAACGTGATTGCCGTCTGCTCGATGGAGAACATCGACCCCGTCGGCGTGCATACGGGCGACTCCATCGTCGTTGCGCCCGCGCTGACCTTGGCGGACAAGGAGTACCAGATGCTCCGCCGCGCCGCGCTGGACATCATCACCGCGCTGGAAGTCGAGGGCGGCTGCAACTGCCAGTTCGCGCTCAATCCCGATACGTTCGACTATGCCGTCATCGAGGTCAACCCGCGCGTCAGCCGTTCCTCCGCCCTTGCGTCGAAGGCGACGGGCTACCCGATTGCCAAGTGCGCCGCGCAGATTGCCATCGGCTATACGCTGGACGAGATGAAGAACGCCGTGACGGGCAAAACCTGCGCCGCGTTTGAGCCGGCGCTGGACTACATCGTGGCGAAAATCCCGAAGTGGCCGTTTGACAAGTTCGTGTACGGCAAGCGCACCCTCGGCACGCAGATGAAGGCGACCGGCGAGGTGATGGCAATTGGCGTGAACGTCGAGCAGGCGCTGATGAAGGCGGTCCGCGGCGCAGAAATCGGCTGCGACACGCTGCGGATGAAGTCGATGGCGAATCTCACCGTGGATGAGCTGCTGGAGCTTATCGGCAAGTGCACCGACCAGCGCATGTTTGCAATGTACGAGGCGATTGCGCGCGGCGTGACGCTGGAGAAGCTGCACGAAATCACGAAAATCGACTACTTCTTCCTCCATAAGTACCTGAACCTGTACAACATGGAATGCCGCCTGAAAGAGGGCAACATCGACGCGGAGACGTATCTGCGCGCGAAGAAGATGGGCTATCCGGACAAGGCGATTGAGCGCCTGTCGGGCGAAAAAGTGCCGATGCACCGCGACCCGGTCTACAAGATGGTCGATACCTGCGCGGCGGAATTCGCGGCGGAAACGCCCTACTTCTACGCAACCTATGACGATGAGAACGAAGCGAAGGAGTTCCTCGATGAGCGCCCGAAGAAGCCGTGCGTCGTCGTCTTGGGTTCCGGCCCGATTCGCATCGGTCAGGGCATCGAGTTCGACTATGCGTCCGTCCACTGCGTGTGGATGCTCAAACAGGCGGGCTACGATGTCGTGATGATCAACAACAACCCGGAGACGGTTTCGACTGACTTTGATACCGCTGACCGCCTGTACTTCGAGCCGCTGACGGCGGAGGACGTGCTGGGCGTGATTGCGACGGAGAAGCCGGTTGGCGTCGTCGCGGCGTTCGGCGGGCAGACGGCGATTAAGCTGACTCACGCGCTGGAGCAGGCGGGCGTGCGCATCATGGGTACGTCGGCGGATATGATTGACGCGGCGGAAGACCGCGAGCGCTTCGACGCGGCGATGGAGAAGTACGGCATCAAGCGCGCCAAGGGCCGCACGGTCATGACGAGCGAAGAAGCGGTGGCGGCGGCGAACGAGCTGGGCTACCCGGTGCTGGTGCGCCCGTCGTATGTGCTGGGCGGTCAGAACATGATTATCGCCTATCAGGACAGCGACATTGTGGAGTACATGCGCATTATCCTCGCGCAGGGCATCGAGAACCCGGTGCTGATTGACCAGTACCTGATGGGCATCGAGGCAGAAGCGGACGCGATTTGCGACGGCACGGACGTGCTGATTCCCGGCATCATGGAGCACGTCGAGCGCTCCGGCATCCACTCCGGCGACTCCATCGCTGTCTATCCCGCGTGGAACCTGACCGGCGCGATGACGCAGCGGCTGATTGAGGTCACGCGGCAGATTGCGCTCGAACTCGGTACGCTGGGACTTATCAACATTCAGTATATCGTCTATCATAACGAAGTCTATGTCATTGAGGCGAACCCGCGCGCCAGCCGCACCGTGCCGTACATCAGCAAGGTGACGGGCGTGCCGATGGTTGACCTCGCCGTCCGCGCGATGCTGGGCGAAAAGATTCGCGACATGGGCTACGGCACGGGGCTGTACCGGCAAAGCCCGTACTACGCGGTCAAGGTGCCGTGCTTCTCCTTCGAGAAACTGGCGGATGTCGATACTCACCTCGGCCCGGAGATGAAGTCCACCGGCGAAGTGCTGGGCATCGGCACGAACCTGCAGGAGGCCATCTTCAAGGGACTCGTCGCCGCAGGCTACAAGATGCGCCATCAAGGCGGCATTCTCGTCTCCGTCCGCGACAAGGACAAGCCGGAAGCCATTGACTGCGCGCGCAAGTTCGCCAAGCTCGGCTTCAACATTTTCGCCACGCCCGGCACGGCGCGCGCCATGCAGGAGCATGGGCTGTACGCCGCCGTCGTGAAGAAGGAAGCGCAGGAGAAAATGCTGGAAATGGGGCAGGTGCAGTACGTCATTTCCACGTCCAACAAGGGGCGTTTGCCGCAGCTGGAATCCGTCCGGATGCGCCGCAAGGCGGTCGAGCGCGGCATTCCGCTGTTCACCAGCCTTGACACGGCGAATGCCCTCGCCAACGCGCTGACCAGCCGCTACTCGCTGGGCAACGTCGAATTGGTGGACATCAACAACATGCGCACCAAGCACAAGAAGCTGACTTTCACCAAGATGCGCGGCACGGGCAATGACTACCTGTACTTCGATTGCTTCGACCAGACGGTGGAAAGCCCTGAATCGCTGGCTGTGCGCCTGTCCAACCGCCGCACGGGTGTTGGCTCGGACGGTATTGTGCTGATTATGCCCTCAACCATCGCTGATGCGAAGATGCGCATGTTCAATGCCGACGGCACGGAAGGCTCGGTGGCAGGCAATGCCCTGCGCTGCGTCTGCAAGTACCTGTACGAGAACGGCCATGTGCGCAAGGACGAAATGGCGGTCGAGACTGGCAGCGGCGTTAAGACGGCGAAGCTGTTCATCCGCGAAGACCAGGTGTTCTCCGTGCTGGTGGACATGGGCTGCCCGGCGTTCGCTCCGGCGAAGATTCCCGTCAAGCTCGACGGCGACCGCGTGATGATGCGCCCCGTGTTCCTTGCGGGCGAAAAGCGCGAAATCAGCTGCGTCAGCATGGGCAATCCGCATGTTGTCATCTTCGTGGAGGATGTAAACCGCATCCCGCTGGAGCAGGTGGGTCCGCAGATTGAAACGGACAGCCTGTTCCCGGAACGCGTGAACGTGTCGTTCGCCCAGATTGTGGACAAGAACGACATCGTGATGCGCGTATGGGAGCGCGGTATCGGCGAAACGGCGGCCTGCGGCACGGGCGCGTGCGCGGTGGCAGTCGCGGCAGTCGAAAATGGCTTCTGCACCCGCGGCGCGGACATTGATGTGCGCCTGCCCGGCGGCACGCTCGTCGTCCGCTATCAGGAGGACGGCAAAGTCTGGCTGACTGGCGACGCCAACACCGACTTCACGGGGACTATCGAAATTTAAGCAAGAGCGGCATCTCGTTTTTCACGCGGGATGCCGCCCTTTTTGCAAAAGGGGAGGAAATTTGCATGAAACACGTTCTTTGCTTTGGCGACAGCAACACTTGGGGCTTCATCCCCGGCACCTGCAAGCGCTACGACGAACACACCCGCTGGACAGGCGTTTTGCAGGACGAACTTGGCGCGGACTGGCGCATCCACGAGAACGGGCAGAACGGCAGAACCACCGTCTTTCCCGAACCCGGCAAGAATTTCATGACCGGCTTGGGCGCGCTGCCCTACGCGCTGGATACCCTGCGCCCGCTGGACGCCATCATCATCATGCTCGGCACGAACGACCTGAAGGAGCATTCCGCACAGGCGAGCGTCAACGGCGTCGGCACGCTGATTCGCACGATTCAGACGTTCGACCAGCTGTACCCCGCGAGCGTGCCGTTGTTCGGGGATAACAAGCCGCGGATTCTGGTACTGACGCCGATTGAAATTGGCGAGAATGTGGCGGAGTGGGACACGCTGTACGGCAAGGGGCAGGAATCGCGGAAATTCCCGGCACTGATGAAGGGCTTGTGTGAGTGGCTCGGCGTGGAAATGATGAATACGCAGGAGATTGTGCAGCCGTCAAAGGTGGATGGGATTCATATGATGCCGGAAGAGCATCGGAAACTGGCGCTGGCGGTGCGGGATAGGCTGTTAGGGCTGGTAAAGGCATAAGAGCTGCGGCAGAGGATAGTAGGGAAGCGCACCCAAGCCGGGCGCCCAAAAAGGGTCAAGGGGCAATTGCCCCTTGCAGGGTGCAGGGACAGC
>ULWQ01028256.1_pt1 | contig 13710 bp, 9 predicted proteins | sample 1960491 | NCBI WGS metagenome assembly ULWQ01 (sample SAMEA4835816, study PRJEB28245) | human gut metagenome | biome: gut microbiome; material: fecal sample | place: Denmark | collected 2008
AAGAAATCGTATCCCCAAACTTCTTCAAGAAGCTTATCTCTGCTTAAAGCAATATTTTTATTTTTTACAAGATAAAAAAGCAGGTCATATTCCTTTGGAGTCATAGAAGCTTTCTTGCCGTTAACATAAACCTCTCTTCCGGACATATCAATTTCAAGTCCTTCAAAGGTAAGCTTTTCACCTGTTGTTTCAGCTTTTCCCATACCTCTTTTAAGAACTGCCTTGACTCTTGCCATAAGCTCCTTTGGAGAAAACGGCTTTACAACATAATCGTCCACACCGATTTCAAAGCCGAAAAGTTTATCATATTCTTCGCCTCTTGCTGAAAGCATTATGACAGGAATACTTTTTGATTTATGTATTTCTTTGCAAGCCGAATAACCGTCAAGCCTCGGCATCATAACGTCCATGATTATGAGATCAAAATCATTTTCTTTGCACATGTTAACGGCATCCATACCATTTTCAGCTTCTTCTACCTCATAGCCCTCGAACTCTGCATATTCCCTTACGACCTTTCTGATATTTACTTCATCGTCCACTATTAAAATCTTAGCCATAAATACCTCCTGTTGATATAAGAACCTGTCCGCATATAAAATACGCACATTTTTGTGTGAACTGGTTCTAAAAATCGTGCAATAAAATCAAAAACACATTCTTTACGTTTTATTATAACATAATAATTGAATAAAGTGAATGCTTTGTGATAAATTAAAGAAAAATAAATACAATTTTCATAGACTTTATGCGTAGGTAAAACAATACCGCACAAAGCAGTTTAACGTACTTTGTGCGGTATTGCCTTAAAAATTCTGATACTTAATCACCAAACGAAATGCCCAGATCTCTTGCAGTAACTACAAGCTGGTCTTTCGGGTCAACAAATTTTGTTTTGCCTGCTATATCATCAAGCTTATTTGAAGTTATTTTATTTCCTATTTTTGCTACAGTTCTGCCATATTTCTCGTCAGCAATCAACTTTGCTGCATGAACTCCGAACTGAGTTGCAAGTATACGGTCATAGGCACTTGGAGCTCCGCCCCTAAGCATATGTCCAGGAACACATACACGAGCTTCAAAGCCTGTATTTGCATTAATCTGAGCTGCAATTCTGCTTGTTGCTGTCAAAATTCCTGTCTCTGCACGTTTAGCCGCACGTTCCTTTTTCTTCATTTTAGCCTCATTAACGTCAAAAGCTCCTTCAGCAACGGCAATTATTGAAAATGTTTTTCCTGATGCACTCCTGTTTATTACTGCATCGCATACCTTTTCAATGTCATAAGGAATTTCAGGTATAAGTACAACGTCCGCACCGCCTGCAATTCCTGCATTAAGTGTCAGCCAGCCTGCCTTATTACCCATTATTTCACAAAGCATTATTCTGGAATGACTCGCTGCTGTTGTATGAAGTCTGTCAAGAGCATCAGTTGCAATATCCACAGCAGTATGAAATCCGAATGTAACATCAGTACCATAAATATCGTTATCAATAGTTTTTGGAAGTCCGATTACTTTCAGTCCCTCATCTGCAAGGAGTTTGGAAGTTTTATGTGTACCGTTTCCGCCGAGAGTAAGCAGACAGTCAAGCTTTTGCTTTTTATAGGTTTCTTTCATATTTTTTACTTTGTCAATGTTGTCGTCACCAATCACCTGCATCATTTTAAACGGCTGACGTTTTGTACCGAAAATTGTGCCACCTCTGGTAAGAATTCCGGAAAAATCAGCAGGATTCATGTCTTTGCAAAGATTATTGATAAGTCCGTAATAACCATTTGAAATGCCCACTATTTCAATGTTATCTTCACCAAAGCGTTCAAAGCACGCCTTTGCAACTCCTCTGATAGTAGCGTTTAACCCCGGGCAGTCGCCGCCGCTTGTTAAAATGCCTATACGTTTTTTCATTCTACTTACCTCCAATATTTATATTTTAAAGTTTGCATTTACATGATATAATTTGCCTTATTGTCAAAGTTATACAAAAACTTCATATTCTTACTGTAAAAATAAATTTTCAGAATATCTGTCTATGTTTTTCATTTTGTTCAAAATACTCCTCAATTTTATCAGCGGGCATTGGTTTTCCATAAAGGTATCCCTGTGCATAATCACAGCCTGCTTCACGAAGTATTATTGCCTGACGAGGAGTTTCAATACCCTCTGCTATTACTTCTATTTTCTTCGATTTTGCAATTTTTATAACCGCAGATACAATTTCATATGCAATATGGTCTGACTCAATATTAACTACAAATGAACGGTCAAGCTTTAATAAAGTCAGCGGCAGAATCTGAATATAACTCAATGAAGAATAACCCGTTCCAAAATCGTCCATTGCAAGCCTTACACCTAAATCTCTTAACTGATTCATTTGTGAAACAGCATAGTCAATATCATGCAGAGCCAATCTTTCGGTAAGTTCAACCTCAAGCCATTCCGCACTTAATCCTGAACGGACAAGAGCTTCAAAAACCCTGTCATTTAAATTTTTTTGATAAAAGTCGTATGATGTAAAATTAATAGACATTATAATTTTAGGATAGCCCATTCTTTGCCACATCATGTTCTGATTACATGCTTCATTAAGGACAAAATCACTTATTCTGTCAATTAAATGCGAGCTTTCAGCAATAGGAACAAAACTACTTGGCGGAACAATTGTGCCGTCAGGCTTAATCCATCTGACCAGTGCTTCAACCCCTATAAATTTACCTGTTGAAATCTCAATTTTCGGCTGATAAAATAAATGAAGTTCATTGTTGTCAATAGCATCCGAAAGAGCCTTTTCAAGCTCATTATCACCAATAATAGCGTCATGCATATTACTTTCGTAACCTGTTATACTGCTTCTTGTTTCATTTCCTGATTTAAGAGCAAATTCTGCATGTTCAAGAATATCCACAAAGCTCTCACCGTCATCGGGAAGCTTGGAATAACCTGCCGAGCAGGTAAGCGAATGGCATGAAAGCTCATGAACTGCCATATCAGCAAAGTCACGCTGAATCGACTCCACTGTTTTCCTTGGCAGGTCATCATCACCATAATCACGAATCATAAGTGCAAAATTGTCACCGCTTATTCTTGCTGCCAGACCGCCCAATGAAATGTATTTATAAAGATTGTGAGCAAAATTTCTTAAAAGCTTGTTTCCAATTTCGTAGCCACAGGAATCATTTATAATATGAAATTTATCAATGTCAACAACTATTATCCAAAAGCTGTAATCAAGGTTTTGACAGCATTCATAAGTTTCCTGACCGATTTTAACCAGCTTGTTTCTATTTGCAATTTCTGTTATTTCATCAATATAAGCAAGTTTTTCAATAAGCATGTCCTTTTCACGCTCATGAGTGATGTCAAGAAAAGTACCGCCTATTACAGGTGCGGAAGGATCTGGAGTTTTTATCCCTTTAAACCTGTAGGAATACCACCTGTATGTGCCGTCATATGACTTCAGCCGAAGCTCAACATTCAATATTTCACCATTATAATTGGTCGGACTGGATACCTTTTTAATAGAGCTGTCATATGCGGCTCTTTCATTGGGGTGAATCATTCGGCGAAATTCATTGAAAGATATTTTGTTTCCTTTAAGTCCCAGCATCCTCACAAGCTCGTCTGACGCAGTGTATATACCCGGCTCCTGACTCATAAGAAAACCGATTTCTGAAAGCTCCATAGCCAGCTTATGGCGGTCATACGTTTCATAGAGCTTCTGCTCAATTTTATTTTTTTCAGTAATATTAAAGCCTGAACTGAAATACAAAGCACAGTGCTTGTTTTGTCTTATAAGTGATGTACTCCATACGATATACTGCTTATTTCCATTTACATCAAGGAACTCAGACTTATTATTTTCACCGTCTATAATCTTTTTTATACTGCTTTTATCCGCTTTTGTAATTGAAAATATTTCTTTTATAATTTCTGATTTATTAAAGTATCCGCTGTGAATTCCAAGAATATTTCTGAGCTTTTTGTTAAGGAAAACAGCTGAACAGTCATCTGTCCAAAGAACAATCTCGGTATTCAGATTTTCTACAATATCAGTAATTTCTCCCATATCAATGGTTGTATGACTTTTTCCGGAAAAAATTTCAACAGCAAGAAATATAATTAAAATAACGCAAATAAGGAGAATAAAAGATGAAAGAATTGCAATGGAGTAAGAAGGGTTGAAATAAGACAGCACACAAATAATTATAGAAGAAATTATAATAATAAACGAAACCTGCAATATTTTTTTATCCCTCATATAAATCCCCCTTTGCCTGTAATCTTAGTCAATATCAAAGACGTTTTTTCACGATATTACATTAATTTTATTATATCAAAAAAAGAAGAAAAAGTCAATTTATAATTGATATAATCTGTAAAAAAAGTTAACGCTTATACTGAATGTAATTGCAGTTCTGACATAAAAATACACCGCACAAAGATTGTACGGTGTTGCCTTATATATCAATATAAAAGCGGAAGTATTATCATACCAAGGAACATTACACAAACAACTGCAAGCACAATTATTCTCATAACCATAGACTTATCACTTGATGATTTTTTCTTGTTGCCCATAAATTCACACCTCCTGTTTCCATAAATTTAAGGCACAATATTTTTAATGTCTTTTCTTTGGTCGGCGTTTTCTCTCAGAATGAAATTCAGGACGTCCACCGCTTTTTTTATTTCCAAAATTCTTTTTCCTGCTGTCTTGCTTATAATTATACGGACGCTTTTCTTTTCCTCTGCCCTCATAAAGCTTTACTTCAACCTTATGCCCGTTAATTTTAACAAGGTTCATTGAGTCAATAATATAGTCAGATTCAGCCTCAGGAACTTCAACCGTTGTATGCTTGTCAAAAATGTCAATTTTCCCAAAATCTCGTCCCGACATTCCTGTTGCGTCAACAAGAGCACCAAGAATAAAATTAGGTGCTGTACGCTGATTGCGTCCGATACTTATTTCAACCTTAACCGTTTTAGCACAGGGTCTGTTCTTTGAACGCTTTAAAGGCTTTGGAACATCAAATTCAGGCAGTGATGCAATATACTCCTTCATACTTTTGTCAATCAGAGCTGCTGCAATTTCTCTTGCTTCAATACCGCTCTGCTCAAGACTTTTTATAATGTCATATGTATACTCTGACGGCACAGATGCAGCCATTTCAGCTATCTCCGCTTTGACAGAATGCATTTTAAACGCAATAATATCACTCTTGTCAGGCAATTCCATTTCCTTTATTTCAGCCTTTGTGTATCTTGAAATGTTCCTGATTTCATTTACCTGACGTCTGCCGCTTACAAGGGTATACGCATTACCTGTATGACCGGCTCTGCCTGTTCTGCCAATCCTGTGAATATAGTATTCATTGTCCTGCGGCAAATCATAATTAAAAACAGCATCGACTCCGCTTACGTCAATCCCCCTTGCAGCTACATCAGTCGCCACAAGAATTGAAACTGCTCCATTTTTAAAGCTGTTCATAACCTGTGTACGCTGTCCCTGCTTCATATCTCCATGCAGTCCGGCAACTTTAAATCCACCGTTAAGCAATGATTCCGTAAGTTCGTCTACCATTTTCTTCGTGTTGCAGAAAATCATTGAGGATTTTGGTGAATATGCCGCTAAAAGCAGCTTTAATGCATCTGTTTTACGTCCCATTGCAACTTCAAAGTAATACTGGTCAATCAAATCAACTGTTCTGTGCTTTGCAGCAATTTTTATTATAGTCGGGTTATTCTGATATTTTTTTGTAATTTCAAGAATTTCAGGAGGCATTGTTGCAGAAAAAAGTACCGTCTGACGCTCTGACGGAACATCTGAAAGTATGCTCTCAATGTCCTCACGAAATCCCATATTAAGCATTTCATCTGCTTCGTCAAGTATAACTGTCTTAATATTTTCAAGTTTAAGTGTACGGCGTCTTATATGATCCATAACACGTCCCGGAGTTCCGACAACAATGTTTGAACCTCTTTTAAGCTCGTGAATTTGCCTTTCCATGCTTGCACCGCCGTAAACTGCGGTTGGTTTTACCCACCTTTTAAACTTAGCAAACTTTTTCAGTTCCTCACAAGCCTGCATTGCAAGCTCTCTGGTAGGACATAAAATCAAAACCTGTACTTTCCCGCAATCATTTTGAGTTATGCTTTCAATTGCAGGTATTCCAAAAGCAGCGGTTTTTCCTGTACCTGTATTTGAACGGCCTATCACGTCTGCTTTTTCCAGAAGAAGCGGTATACTTTTCTCTTGAATTTCAGTCATTTCCTGAAATCCAAGTTCATCAACAGCCATAATAAGCTCCTGAGATAAATTCAATTCCTTAAATTGCATTATAAGTCCTTTCTTACGGCAGCACCCCACAATCATTTCGCGGTGTTGCCTTAAATCATCTGAAAAATGCCTGTTTCCAGATTAAACAATAATTAAAGGGGCAAATGCCCCCAAATATCATAATAACATAATTTATACTTTTAGTCAATAGGAATATTTGCAATGTTTACTATTTAAGCAACACCGCACAAGGTCTGACTGACAGCATTGTGCTATATTGCCTTTATATTTGTATACGGTTGCTGCATTAATTGACTTTTAACTTCAAAAATGGTAATATAATTAAGGCAACGCTGTATAAATACAGATATGAAAAGAAAAGAGGATAACATGACACTTGATATGTTAAAGGTCGGAGAATCCGGCATAATTAAATCAGTCGGCGGCGAGGGTGAATTAAGGCTTCGTCTGCTTGATATGGGGCTTATCCCAAAAACTAAAGTAATGGTCAGAAAAATGGCTCCAATGGGTGACCCTATTGAAATTCATTTAAGAGGCTATGAACTCACTCTGCGTATTGAGGACGCAAAAAAAATTGAAATTGAAAGTGAGGAGCTTGATAAATGATTTTTGCTCTTGCAGGAAATCAGAATTGTGGTAAAACAACGCTTTTTAATCAGCTTACAGGTTCAAATCAGCATGTCGGAAACTTTCCCGGCGTCACAGTAGACAGCAAAACGGGTGAAATAAGAGGTTATCCCGAACATAAGGTGGTTGACCTCCCAGGTATCTACTCTATCCGTCCATATACTCAGGAGGAAATTGTTACTCGTGATTTTCTAATTAAGGAAAAGCCTGATGGAATAATTAATATTGTTGATGCGACAAATATTGAACGTAATTTGTATTTAACATTACAAATGCTTGAAATGAAAATCCCAATGGTTCTTGCTTTAAATATGATGGACGAGGTAAGAAATAATGGCGGTACAATTAATGTAACAGCACTTTCACAAAAGCTCGGAATACCTGTTATCCCGATAAGTGCCGCTAAAAATGAAGGCGTTGATGAACTTATAGATACTGTTGTCACTACCGCCAAAAAGAAAATATACCCAATCAAAACTGACTTCTGTTCCGGTGCCGTACACCGCTGTATTCACGCTGTAACTCACCTGATTGAAGACCATGCTGAAAATATCGGAGTCTGTCCCCGTTTTGCAGCTACAAAACTTGTTGAAGGCGACCCAGACATTACAAACCGTCTTGAACTCAATCAAAATGAGCTTGATATGATTGAGCATACCATTGTTGAAATGGAATTTGAATGCGGTATGGACAGAAATGCCGCACTTGCTGACATGAGATACACCTTTATTGAAAAAACATGCAGCGAAACTGTCGTAAAATGCCATGAAAGCAAGGAACATCTGCGAAGTATAAAGATTGACAGTATTCTCACTAACAAGCATCTTGCTATACCGTCTTTTCTGCTTATTATGATGATAGTTTTCTGGCTGACATTCAATGTTATCGGAAGCTTTTTAAGTGACCTGCTTTCAATCGGAGTTGATAAAGTAACCGAACTTGCAGATAAAGGTTTGACCGCATATGGAATTAATCCTGTTGTACATAGTCTTATCATTGACGGGGTTTTTGCAGGCGTGGGAAGTGTGCTTAGTTTCCTGCCTATTATTATAACGCTTTTCTTCTTTCTTTCAATTCTTGAGGACAGCGGCTATATGGCAAGAATAGCATTTGTTATGGACAAACTGCTGAGAAAAATAGGACTTTCAGGACGAAGCTTTGTTCCAATGCTTGTAGGCTTCGGCTGTTCCGTTCCTGCCATTATGGCAACAAGAACCCTATCATCAGACCGTGACAGACGACTTACTATAATGCTTGTTCCTTTTATGAGCTGTTCTGCAAAAATACCGATTTACGCTGTTTTTACTGCGGCATTTTTCGATAAATATCAGCCTCTTGTCATGATTTTGCTTTATGTACTTGGAATTATAGTCGGAATAATATGTGCATTACTGCTGAACAAAACTAAATTTCGAGGAAAGCCTGTTCCTTTCGTTATGGAATTGCCTAATTACCGTTTTCCATCAGCCAAAAGCGTATTCATGCTTATGTGGGACAAGGCTAAGGATTTCCTGCAAAAAGCATTTACTATTATTTTTGCCGCTACCATAATAATATGGTGTCTGCAAAGCTTTGATTCAAGATTTAATGTTGTTTCCGACAGTTCAGAAAGTCTGCTTGCATCGCTCGGACGTCTGCTTGCTCCTGTTTTCAAGCCGCTCGGATTTGACGATTGGCGAATTTCAACTGCTCTTGTTACAGGACTTACCGCAAAGGAAACTGTTATAAGTACATTGGGAGTTCTGCTCTCCGCAAAAGGAAATGAACTCACATCAAAACTTTCCTCACTTTTCACTACTGCCTCGGCATGCAGTTTCTTAACCTTTACATTGCTTTATACTCCATGCGTTGCTGCAATTGCAACTATTAAAAAAGAACTTAATTCTGTAGTCAAAACGGGAGTAATTGTAATATTTCAATGTGCTGTTGCATGGATTACCGCTCTCATAGTTTATAATATAGCAGGAATGATTTTATAATGGGTATAATTGATTTTATAATTATAGGGATTATCACAATTTTATTTATATTAAGTATAAAGTCTGCAATTAAAAATAAGGGTTGCTGCGGAGATTGCACTAAGTGCGGGAAAAAATGTAAAAAGTAAAGGCAACATCACCTGTTTAGTATTTTATCTTGTTATAATAATGGGTTTCCAAAGGGTTTACTAACCCTTTGGTCAGGTCAAGGACTGAAAGCCCTTGCAGGGCGCTCTGCAAAGGGTGAATTAAAAAACAGTCCTGTGGACTGTTTTTTAAGAGGGAACGCTCTGCAAAAGAGAGCGTTCCCTTACCACCGTAAATATCTCCAGATATACTAAAGCCGCAGCGTAAGCTGCGGCTTATTTCATATCTGTAAAACTCAATTATGATAACTCAAACACTGAAAAGAAGCTTTGAGTATGACGGCAGTGGCCAAATGTCTGAAGAAATACACATCTCCATTTCATCAACCAAAGCTCTTAATGTCTGCATTTGTGCAAAGACCTCATTTCTGTAGAAACGTGCCATTTTAAGTCCTTCTTCCTGTCCCTGAGCTGTAATAACCTTTTCATCAAGAACCTTAACTGCATTATATATACCCTCATTCAATGATGAGATCTTTGATGCAATACTCTTTTCCACATTTGCATCAAGACCTATTGCAATTTTAGATGCAGCCGCATCGCAAACAGTTTTATTATACTCAATGCAGGCAGGAATAATAAGCTTTTTAGCCATATCAAGCATTGTAAGAGCCTCAATGTTAATTACTTTACTGTAATTTTCAAGTAAAATTTCAGTTCTTGAATTAATTTCAGTTGCAGTATACACCTTGAATTTCTCAAACATTGCAACAAATTCAGGTCTTGTATATTCAGGAAGTGCGTCTACGGTTGAAACAAGGTTTGGAAGTTTTCTTACATTTACCGCTTCTTCAAGCCATTCTTCTGCATAGCCATTACCATTGAATACGATTGCTTTATGTTCCTTGATAGTTTTTACAAGGAGTTCCTTTAAGTCCTTTTCAAAATTATCTGACTTTTCAAGCTCATCTGCAAATTCACAGAGTTCCTGTGCAACAATTGTGTTGATAATTGTATTTGTACATGAAATAGAATCAGCTGAACCCAGCATTCTGAATTCAAACTTATTTCCTGTGAAAGCAAATGGAGATGTTCTGTTTCTGTCGGTTGTATCCTTCGGGAAGTTAGGGAGAGCATCAACTCCGATTTCAAACTGCTTATCAGCAATAGACGCAACTTTTGTACCGTTTTCAAGAGCTTCAATGACTGCTTCAAGTTCACTTCCTATAAACAATGAAACAATTGCAGGCGGAGCTTCATTTGCTCCAAGTCTGTGGTCGTTTCCTGCCGATGCAGCTGAAAGTCTGAGAAGCGGAGCATACTCATGAACTCCTTTTATAATAGCACAAAGGAATGTAAGAAATTGCAGGTTATCCTGAGGAGTATCACCAGGATCGAGAAGATTTTGTCCATCATTTGAACAAATTGACCAGTTATTATGCTTTCCTGAACCATTTACACCTGCAAAAGGCTTTTCATGCAGCAAGCAGACAAGACCATGTTTAAGTGCAGTTTTCTTCATTATTTCCATTGTAAGCTGATTGTGGTCTGCTGCAATATTGGCTGTTGTAAATATCGGAGCAAGCTCATGCTGTGCAGGAGCAACCTCATTATGCTTTGTTTTTGAATAAATTCCAAGCTTCCAGAGTTCTTCGTCAAGATCCTTCATATAATCTGAAACTCTCTGCTTGATATTTCCAAAATAATGGTCCTCAAGCTCCTGTCCCTTTGGAGGCTTTGCACCAAATAATGTTCTGCCTGTAAGGATAAGGTCTTCACGCTGGTCATAATATTTTTTATCAACAAGAAAATACTCCTGTTCAGCACCAACTGTAGTAGTAACTCTTGTAGCTTTTTCATTTCCAAACAATTTTAATATTCTGAGTGCCTGTTCACTGACAACCTCCATTGAGCGGAGAAGCGGAGTCTTTTTATCAAGAATTTCTCCTGTATATGAACAAAAAGCTGTTGGTATGTAAAGAGAATTATCCTTGATAAATGCACATGAAGTCGGATCCCATGCAGTATATCCCCTTGCCTCAAAGGTAGCTCTTAATCCGCCTGACGGGAAAGAAGATGCATCAGGTTCACCCTTGACAAGCTCTTTTCCTGAAAATTCAATAATTACATTTCCGTCGGGAGTAGGAGAAATAAAAGCGTCATGCTTTTCAGCAGTTACGCCTGTCATTGGCTGAAACCAGTGAGTGTAATGAGTAGCTCCCTTTTCAATCGCCCAATCCTTCATTGCATTTGCAACAACATCAGCAACGTCACTGTCAAGAGCAATGCCAAGCTGTTTTGTTTTTAAAACCGACTTATACACATTCTTAGGAAGTCTTTCCCTCATAACTGTATCGCCGAATACATTGCACCCAAATATTTCTGATACTGATTTATACTGCGCTGACATAATAATGTCCTCCTTACAAAATAAAAGCGCCTTGACTATAGGAATAGAACCGCACAAACAGGAAATACGTTTGTATTTTCGGCAAATTTTCTGTCCTCTGTGTTAAAAAATCTTGCCATACTTCAGTATGCCTGCAAATTTTTGCCTTGAATCCAGAAAAATAATGCTCAAAAATCCGCATACATTTCCTATCGGTACAGGTTCTTAAATTTCTACAACCAAAACGCCAATGTTCAATTTGTCATCCATATTACTTTTAAATTTTACAACAAATGCTCTTTTTTGTCAAGTGTTTTTCTGCTTTTTATTATTATACACAGTCCTAAAATTCAAGCAATATTATTTTTAGGCAATACCGCACAAAGCACGTCAAAGGACTCTGTACGGTGTTTCCTGCAATATCACATGATTTCTTCAAATGATTTCTCAACAGTCCTACAGACTGATGAGAAAAAGCCTTTTTTCTTTAAGTCTGAACAGCACTTTTCAGCGTCTGAAATATTATCAAAAACTCCGAATACTGCTGAACCGCTTCCTGTCATCAATGCATTTAACGCACCGCTTCCAAACATATAAGACTTTATTTTTTCAACATCTTCAAGTTCTGCGGCAAGCTCAAACAGGTTTCCAAAATAACGGTAAGCGTCACTGCCTCCGTTTTTAAGTGATTCTGCAAGCTTATCCGTTTGCGGATGCACAGTATTTATAAGACTGTCAATTTTTCTGTATGCCTCAACAGTTGATATCCCCTGACTTCCTTTTCCGATAACAAGTATTCTGCCTGAATAATCGGGAGCTTTCGTCAGCTTTTCGCCTATTCCCTCAGCAAATGCTGTTCCTCCCATAAGAAAAAACGGCACATCTGCTCCAAGCCTTGTTCCTATTTTTACAAGTTCATTAAATGAGTAGTCCGTATTCAAAAGCTTGTTGAGGGCATAAAGCACAGCCGCCCCGTCTGTGCTTCCACCGCCCATTCCTGCCTGTGACGGAATGTTTTTCTCAATATGAATTTTACAGCCGAAGTCAATCCCTGATTTTTCACGAAAAATCAAAGCCGCCTTATATGCAATATTGCTTTCATTGCATGGGATTGTTTTATCAGAACAGGTCAGACTGATTTCTCTGCTGTCATTTAGTTCAATGTCAATCACATCGTAAAGTCCGACTGTCTGAAAAAAACTTTCTATAAGGTGATAGCCATTTTCAAGTTTACCTGTAACGTCAAGTGAAAGATTTACTTTTGCCGCAGCTTTAAGCCTCATTTTTATGCTCTCCCTTTAGTTTTTCAACAAAATGTTCAATGCGTCTGACTGCATCCATTAAGTGATTAAGTGAATAAGCATATGAAACTCTGACAAAGCCCTCACCGCTTTCACCAAACGCATGACCGGGAACTACAGCTACATTTTCCTCATATAAAAGGCGTTCGCAAAATTCTTCACTTGTAAGTCCTGTACTTTTAATGCATGGGAACACATAAAATGCACCCTCAGGGTTAAAGCATTCAAGTCCAAGCCTGTTAAATTCACTTACAAGATAGCGGCGTCTTATATTATATTCGTCAACCATTTTCTGAACCTCAGTGCCGCATGAGGTAAGTGCCTCAACAGCAGCATACTGACTTACTGTAGGACTGCACATTATTGCATACTGATGTATTTTTACAAGCTGGTCAATAATCGGTTTCGGAGCCATGACATATCCAAGTCTCCAGCCTGTCATAGCAAATGCCTTTGAAAAGCCGTTTACATAAATAGTACGCTCCTTCATACCCTCAAGCTCAATAATTGAAAAATGCTTTCTGCCGTATGTAAGCTCAGAATATATCTCGTCTGACAATATCAGGATATTTGTATCCCTTAAAAGCTCGGCAATAGGTTCAAGGTCACTTTTAGTCATAATTGCACCTGTCGGATTATTCGGGAAAGGCAAAATCAGCATTTTTGTTTTATCGGTTATTTTTCCCTCCAAATCCTGAACTGTCAGCTTGAAATTATTTTCAATTTTTGTTGGAACAGTTACCGGAATTCCGCCTGCAAGCTCTACAAGAGGTGCATAGCACACAAAGCAGGGTTCTACTATTAATACCTCGTCACCGGGGTCTATTATCCCCCTAAGAGAAATATCAATTGCCTCAGAACCGCCGACTGTAACAATTATTTCATCAGAAGGACTATATTCCACGCCATGCTTTTTCTTTGTATAATTTGAAATCTCGGTTCTGAGCTGTTCCATTCCCTTATTTGCACTGTATATTATTCTTTTTTTCTCCAAGGTCTGTATTGCAGCTTTTTTTACTACCCAAGGTGTAGG
>ULWQ01003941.1_pt1 | contig 13469 bp, 10 predicted proteins | sample 1960491 | NCBI WGS metagenome assembly ULWQ01 (sample SAMEA4835816, study PRJEB28245) | human gut metagenome | biome: gut microbiome; material: fecal sample | place: Denmark | collected 2008
GTTCGGCGACGACCTCAAAAAAGGCATACTCTGCGCCATATTTTTCCCGGCGCTTTTAACTGTGCTGACAATTTTTACAAAGCGCAGAAAAGCGAAAAATTGATATCAAAAAGCGGCAGAATACGGATGATAAACCCGTGTTCCGTCGCTTTAATTTATTTTTGCGGTTTACATTTGCAAGAATAGCTGATAAGATATATATGTGAGATTTTGGCTTTCTTTGAGTCTCATTAACAGGAAATCACAGGAAAATGAAAATGGACAGGAAAACTGAAATAAGGGGACTGAAATATGAGCGTAGCTAATATTCTGTCGATGGCGGGCGGACTCGGTCTGTTCCTATTCGGCATCAGGACGATGGGCGACGGACTCGAAAACGCGGCCGGCGCCAAGCTCAAGAGAATGCTCGAAGTGCTTACCGGAAACCGCTTCCTCGCAGTGCTTGTCGGCTTTGTCGTCACGGCGATAATCCAGTCGTCAACCGCAACGACCGTCATGGTCGTCGGCTTCGTCAACGCTGGCATGATGTCGCTCGCGCAGGCGGTCGGCGTCATAATGGGCGCGAATATCGGTACTACCGTCACATCACTGCTCATCGCGCTAAACTTTTCGAGCGTCGCGGCGGCTGCCGTGCTCGTCGGCGTTATACTCATGCTCGCGTCGAAAAAGACCGTTGTCAAGAACCTCGGCGCAATATTCACAGGCTTCGGTCTGCTCTTCCTCGGCATCGATATGATGTCAGATTCCATGGCTCCGCTCAGAGAGAGCGCAGGCTTCATGAACTTTATCGTCACCGTCTCGGAGTCGCCGCTGCGCCCGTTGTTCGGTATTATTCTCGGCATAGTCATGACCGCCGTGCTCCAGAGCTCATCGGCGTCCGTCGGCGTGCTCCAGACTCTCGCCATGCAGGGACTCGTGCCGCTCAAGTTTTCCGTTTTCGTTCTCTTCGGTCAGAATATCGGGACCTGCCTCACGGCGCTCTTCTCGACCGTCGGCGCGAAGAAAAATTCAAAGCGTGCCGCAGTTATCCACCTGCTCTTCAACGTTATCGGCACCGGCATATTTATTCTTATAGCCCTGCTCACTCCCTATGTCGAGTGGATAGAGAAGCTGTCGCCCGACCCGATGGCGCAGATAGCCATATCGCATATAGTTTTTAATATTGTCTCGACCGTTATTATGTTCCCGTTCGCGAAAGTTCTCGTCAAGCTCTCCTGCCTGCTCGTTCCCGGCAAGGACGACAGCGAGAGCGAGATGCACTGCAAGTTTATTGACGACCGTCTGCTCAATACTCCTCCCTTCGCTGTTATGCAGGTCAGCAAGGAGGTCGCCCGCATGGCGAAGCTCGCGCGCGATAACTTTGAGACAAGCGCCCACGCGCTCATAAACCGCAGCGACAAAGATCTCGACAAGGTCATGGAAAACGAAGAGATCATAAACTACCTCAACCATCATATAACCTCGTATCTCGTCAAGCTCAACGCTCTTGATATAACCGACAGCGACTCGGATTATATCGCCCGCGTCTTCCACGCGATAAACGATATCGAGCGCGTCGGCGACCATGCGATAAACCTCGCCGAAGCGGCTCAGCACAATATCGGCGAGGGGCTCAAGTTCTCCGACCCCGCGAGGGAGGAGCTCAACCAGCTCTGCGGCAGTGTTGTTACATTGCTTGAGCGTTCGATGGCGGCGTTTGACAATCAGTCGCTCAGCGATAACGAGGCAAAGGAACTCTCCGACCTTGAGGAGCATATCGACGACCTGACCCTCGAATGCCAGGATTCGCATATCTTCCGCCTCAACCGCAAGGAGTGCAACACTGAAGCGGGTATGCTCTATCTCAACACCATAACCGACTTCGAGCGTGTCGGCGACCACGCCATAAACATCGCTTTTCTTGCAAGATCAAAATAATTTTTAAAATACCCTTGCATTTTGCAGGGGTATGATGTAGAATAAGAACAGAACATTTGTACGAACAAAATTTCAGCTCCCCGAAAGGACGGAACGAACATGGCAGATAAACAGAAAGCGCTTGAAACTGCGATATCGCAGATAGAGAAGAATTTCGGCAAAGGCTCGATAATGAGACTCGGTCAGAACACGGCAATGAATGTCGAGGCTATCTCGACCGGCTCCGTTACCCTCGACGCCGCCACCGGCATCGGCGGACTTCCGCGCGGCAGAATAATCGAGATATACGGCCCCGAGTCGTCCGGTAAAACCACTCTCGCGCTCCATGTTGTCGCCGAGGCTCAGAGAATGGGCGGCGAGGCTGCGTTCATTGATGCCGAGCACGCGCTCGATCCCGTGTATGCCGCGAATCTCGGCGTTGATGTCGATTCTCTTCTCGTCTCTCAGCCGGACAACGGCGAGCAGGCGCTCGAGATAACCGAAGCCCTGACCCGTTCGGGCGCTATCGATGTTATAGTCGTCGACTCCGTTGCGGCTCTTGTTCCGCGCTCGGAGATCGAGGGCGATATGGGCGACTCCCATGTCGGTCTCCACGCGCGCCTTATGTCGCAGGCTCTCAGAAAGCTTGCGGGCGCGATTTCAAAGTCGAATACTATTATAATTTTCATAAACCAGCTGCGTGAAAAGGTCGGCGTTGTCTATGGCAACCCCGAGGTCACAACCGGCGGTCGTGCGCTGAAGTTCTATGCTTCTATCCGTATCGATGTCCGCAAGATAGAGCAGCTCAAAGGCCCCGGCAACGAGTTCATCGGTTCGCGCACAAGGGCTAAGATAGTCAAGAATAAAGTCGCTCCGCCCTTCAAAGAGGCTGAGTTCGATATCATGTACGGCAAGGGCATATCCAAGGTCGGCGAAATACTCGACCTCGCCGTCAAATATGATATTATCCACAAGAGCGGCGCGTGGTTCTCTTATAACGAGAACCGCCTCGGCCAGGGCAGAGACAACGTCAAGAATTATATCAGCGAGCATCCCGACTTCATGGCGGAGCTCGAAGCCCAGGTTCGCGAGCGCCTTATGGCGGAGAACAACGCCGTAAGAGCCGCCGCAAAACCTGCGGAGAAGCCCGCGCCTGCCGCCGAGCCTGCACCCGCTGCGATGTCCAAGAAGCCCACTAGCCGTTCCGGCGCAAAGGCGAAGCTTGACATCGTTGTTGATGACGACGATTGATGAAGATAACGGCACAGCAGGGCAGGGGACAAAAAATACATATACTTGTCGACGGGGAGTACCGTCTGACCGTTACCCGGGATTTCTGGGCGAGTCGGAATATACGCTCCGGCGATGAAATTGACGATGCGGAGTTTGCCGCCTTTTGCGAGGCGGCAGGCTCCTGCCGTGCATTTAACGCGGCTGTCGATATTCTCTCGCGGCGCGACCATTCGTCAAAGGAGCTCCAGCGGAAGGTTGCCCGCCGCTCCGGCGCGGAGTTTGCGCGCGAAGCGGTCGAACGCCTTGAAGAGATGGGCTATGTCAACGACGAGCGCTATGCCCACACCCTCGCGCAGGAGCTGTATGAGCGGCGCGGCATGGGCAAAAAGCGCATCGAACAGGAACTCAGACAGCGCGGAATATCGCGCGAGACGGCGAGCGAATGTGCCGAAGAGCTCGACGGCGACGACGTTGAGCGGATAAAAAATTTGCTTGAGACCAAATTCGCCGGCAAATTTTCCGATGAAAAGGGCAGGCGGCGCACTTTCAACGCCCTGACCCGCCTCGGCTACGGCTATTCCGATATCCGTTCGGCAATGCGCTCTGTGGACGAGGAATATGAAGATACGGACGATCAATTTTCCTGTTAGAAGATAAGAAAAGGAAAAAATAGTGTATAATTTCTGTTATCAAGCGAAAGGAAGAACTGTTTGATGAAGAAAAGAAGAGTTTTATTCGTGTCGCTCGGCTGTCCGAAGAATCAGGTCGACGGTGAGCTGATGCTTGCAAAGCTTCAGAACGCCGGATTTGAAAATGCGGACAATTTCGAGCGCCTCGACGCAGTTATAGTCAACACCTGTGCGTTTATCGACTCCGCCAAGCAGGAGGCTATCGACACAATTCTGGAGATGGTCGGTCTCAAAAAAGACGGACTCGTCCGTGCGGTCATTGTCACCGGATGTCTCGCCGAGCGCTACCGCGACGAGATACTTCAGGAGATTCCCGAGGTTGATGCGGTCGTCGGCATCGGCGCAAACGGTGATATCGACAAGATAGTCGACGAAGTTCTCGACGGCAAGCAGACCAATGTTTTCCCCGACAAAAAAGAGCTCCCCATGTGCGGCGAGCGCGTGCTCACGACTCCCGATTACTGGGCGTATCTCAAGATAGCCGAGGGCTGCTCGAACTGCTGCACCTATTGCGCCATCCCGTCTATACGCGGACCCTTCCGCAGCCGCGACGAGGAGAGCATAGTCGAAGAGGCGAAGACCCTTGCAAATGGGGGTGTCAAAGAACTCGTGCTTATCGCGCAGGATGTCTCGTCCTACGGCATTGATATCTACGGCGAATACAGGCTCGCTCATCTGCTTGATTTGCTCTGTGAGATCGACGGCATCGAGTGGATACGCCTGCTCTATTGCTATCCCGATAAGATAACCGACGAGCTTATCGACACCATGGCTTCCCAGCCCAAGGTGCTCCATTATATAGACCTGCCGCTCCAGCACGCGGACGATAAAATCCTCAAGGCGATGAACCGCCACAGCACCGCGGAAGAGACCCGCGAGGTCATAAGAAAACTGCGCGAGCGTATGCCGGATATCGCTATCCGCACGACGTTCATAGTCGGCTTCCCCGGCGAGGGCGACGACGAGTTTGAGACGCTCGCCGAGTTCGTCAACGAGGAGGAGTTCGAGCGCCTCGGCTGCTTCGAATATTCCCCGCAGGAGGGTACTCCCGCCGCGAAGATGGAGAATCAGGTCGACGACGATGTAAAATCCCGCCGCGCCGAGGTCATCATGCAGGATCAGTATGAGATAATGACTGAGAAGAACAACAATATGATCGGCAAGACCCTGCGCGTGCTCACCGAGAGCTACGATGATTATACCGACAGTTACTCCGGCCGCTCATATATGGACGCGCCCGATATCGACGGCAAGATAATCTTCACTTCGCCCGATTTCATAAAAGAAGGCGAATTCGTCGATGTCGAGATACTCGGCGTCAACGAATATGACCTGCTCGGAAGAACAGTAAAATAAAACCCGGAAAGGGGAATTGAAATGCAGAAGCTGAATCTGCCCAATAAACTGACGCTCATAAGAATGTTCCTCGCGCCTATTTATCTCGCGCTGATGCTTATTGAGTTCCCTTATCATTACATAGTCGCGCTCGCCGTTTTCTCGATAGCGTCGCTGACCGATATGCTCGACGGCAAGATTGCACGAAAGAATAATCTCATCACCGTTTTCGGCAAGCTTCTCGATCCGCTCGCCGATAAAATGCTCACCACCGCCGCTCTGCTCGCATTCATGCGCGAGGGCTGGTGCAGCATCTGGATCGTCATGATCGTCCTCACCCGCGAGTTCGCCGTCGCAGGCGTTCGCCTCATCGCCACGGCGCAGGGCATTGTCATCCCCGCAAACTATTGGGGCAAGGCGAAAACCGTCAGCCAGATGGTGTTCACTATTGTTATCATGCTCCTCGCCGAGCTTGACGCGACATTTGATATTTTCGCAAACGCCGGCTGGTTCACTCTCGCGAGAGTGTCGAATATCATGCTCTGGATAACCGCCGTTCTGACGGTCGTTTCGGGCATCACATATTTTGTGGACAGCAAAAAACTTATTGACTTTTCCAAGTGATTTCAATATAATGATTAATAGATATGCGAGTCATATCGGCTGACAAAAACCAAAAAATAACATGCGTTTACCGGGAGAAGTAGCCGGATATTCGCGGCATCAGAGAGGGAGCCCGAAGCTGAGAAAGCTCCTTGCCGTATGAAGGCGAAATGCACCCGTCAGCACGCAGGGGGAACAACAGTATCCCTGCGCGGAAGGCACCGTTATCGGCCGGGCGCGTATTTGCGCGCAGAGATATAAACAGGAGTGGAACCGCGCTCAGGCGCCTCCGTTGTCCGCAAGGATAACGGAGGCTTTTTGTATGTTATTTGTATATTGAGCGGCTGTAGGGGCGGATATCATCCGCCCGCGAAAATACTCATATGCACTCCAAACAACCCACGCCGCATTGCGGCGGCAATTTTATCCGAGCTCAAGGAGTTGATATTTATGTTTGACAGGCTCAGGGAGGATATAAGCACCTTCAAACGGCGCGACCCCGCCGCGAGAAGCGCGCTCGAAATCTTCTTCCTCTATCCGGGTCTTAAAGCTATAAGAATGCACCGCAGAGCCAATTGGTGCTATCGCCACAGGATGTTCTTTCTCGCACGCTGGATATCGCAGCGGGCGGCGCGGAAAACAGGGATAGAGATACACCCGGCGGCGACCATCGGCAGACGCTTTTTCATCGACCACGGCACCGGCGTCGTTATCGGCGAGACCACCTTTATCGGCGACGATGTTATGATATATCAGGGCGTGACCCTCGGCGGCACCGGCAAGGATACCGGCAAACGCCATCCGACTATCGGCAACAATGTCATGATCGGTGCGGGCGCAAAGGTGCTCGGCCCCTTTACCGTCGGCGATAACTCGAATATAGCCGCGGGCGCTGTGGTTCTTGAGGAGATACCGCCCGACTGTACCGCCGTCGGCGTGCCGGCTCGTGTCGTGCGCCGCAACGGAATAAGAGTCGACGACCTCGACCAGGTGCATATACCAGACCCTGTCGCGCAGGAGCTTTGCAGACTCGAGCATCAGTTGTCCCAGCTGCGAAAACAGCTTGAGGAGCAGGAAAATACACAGGAAATTGACTGAAAGGAAGATATAAATGAAAGTCTACAACACTTTAACAAGAAAAAAGGAAGAGCTCGTCCCGATTACCCCGAGTGAGATAAAGATGTATGCCTGCGGGCCGACCGTGTATAACTATATCCATATCGGCAACGCCCGCCCGCTGTGCATCTTCGATATCCTGCGCCGCTATCTCGAATATCGCGGCTACAATGTGAAGTTCGTCCAGAATTTCACGGATATCGACGATAAAATAATCAGACGCGCAAACGAGGAGCATGTTGATTTTTCCGAAATTTCCGAACGCTATATAAAAGAATTCTGGACTGATGCCGACGGACTCAATGTCCGCCACGCAACGATAAATCCGAAGGCTACCGAGAATATCGACGCCATCATTCAGATAATCTCGACCCTTATCGAAAAGGGCTACGCCTATGAGGCGCAGGGCGACGTTTATTTCAGCACCGAGAAGTTCAAGGATTACGGCAAGCTCTCGCATCAGCCGCTCGAGGATCTTGAGGCGGGCGCGCGTATAATGGTCGGCGAGGTCAAGCGCGAGCCGATGGACTTCGCCGTCTGGAAAGCCGCGAAGCCCGGCGAGCCAGCATGGGATTCCCCGTGGGGAAAGGGCAGACCCGGCTGGCATATCGAGTGCTCCGCGATGAACTGGCGCTATCTCGGCGACACCATTGATATTCACTGCGGCGGCCAGGATCTTATCTTCCCGCATCATGAGAATGAAATAGCTCAGAGCGAGTGCTTCACAGGCAAGCCGTTCGCCCACTATTGGATGCACAACGGCTATATCAACGTTGACAATGTGAAGATGTCGAAGTCCCTCGGTAATTTCTTCACCGTGCGCGATGTCGCCGAAAAATACGGCTATGAGCCGATCCGCTATCTGCTCATCTCCGCTCAGTACAGGAGCCCGATAAACTACAGCACCGATATCATCGAGCAGTGCATCGCCGCTCTCAACAGACTCTATACCTGCCGCGATTCGCTCGATTTCGAGCTCAAGAACGCTGCCGACGCAGAGCATGACGGCGATAAGACGATTATCGACGGCTTTGATAAGTACAGAGAGCAGTTCATCGCCGCCATGGACGATGATCTCAACACCGCCGACGCCATCGCTTCGATATTCGAGCTCGTCCGCGATATCAATACAAATGTTGTCGGCAAGACTCCCTCGAAGGCGCTTGTCGAGGGCGCGATAGCTATGTTCGACGAGCTGACCGGCGTGCTCGGACTCGTCTATAACCGCAAGACCGAGACTCTCGACAGCGATGTTGAGGCTCTTATTGAGGCGCGCACGAATGCCCGCAAAGAGAAAAACTGGGCTGAGGCGGACAGAATCAGAGATCAGCTCAAAGAAATGGGCATCGTCCTCGAGGATACCGCCCAGGGCGTGAAGTGGCACAGAGAATAAATCTATAGACAAAACGCATAAATTAATGTATAATACTATGTGACTTTTTAATTAAATTGCGGAGGTTGAGTAAGTGAACGATCTGAAAACCCGATTCTTTGACGATGTGGACAAAAACTGTCCTCTTTCGGAGTATCCCCGCCCGCAGCTTGTGCGCGAGGATTGGATGTGCCTCAACGGCGAGTGCGATTATGAGATAACCCCGGCGGGCGACGCCTGCCCGAAAGATTTCAGCGGCAAGATAATCCTGCCTTTCGCCATCGAGAGCCAGCTCTCCGGCGTTCAGCACGCGCTTCAGCCCGACGAGCGCCTTTGGTACAGAAAGGAGTTCACTCTCGACAGCCGCTTTGATGATAAGCGCTGCATTCTGCATTTCGGCGCTGTCGATTGGCAGTGCGAGGTGTTCGTCAACGGTGTCTCCGTCGGCACTCATACCGGCGGCTATTGCCCGTTCTCTTTTGATATAACAGACGAACTTGTCGACGGCGAAAACGAGCTTGTTGTCAAGGTCTATGACCCGACCGACAAGGGCTGGCAGAACCGCGGCAAGCAGGTTCTCAAATCCGTCGGCTTCTGGTATACCGGAACCTCCGGAATCTGGCAGACCGTGTGGCTCGAGCCCGTGGCTCAGAGCCATATAACCTGCGTGCGCCTGACCCCCGATATCGATGCGGGCGAGATAATCGTCTCCTGCACCGGCGAGGGACTTGACGGATGCACGATAGAGGCTGAGATTTCGCTCGGCGGCGAGCAGGTGTATTCCGGCGAGATGAAGCTCAACGCGCACCTTCCCGTGCCCGATGCGAAGCTCTGGAGCCCCGAGAGCCCGACTCTCTATGACCTTGTACTCACCGTGAAGAAAAACGGCGATGCTGTTGATACAGTCAAGAGCTATTTCGGCATGAGAAAGTTCAGCATCGGCAAGGATAAGCAGGGTCTGCCGTGCCTTATGTTCAATAACGAGCCTTATTTCCAGCGCGGCCTGCTCGATCAGGGCTATTGGAGCGACGGCGGCCTGACTCCGCCCAACGACGAAGCGATGATATTCGATATCGCCGAGATGAAGCGCCTCGGCTTTAATATGCTCAGAAAGCATATCAAGGTCGAGCCCCTGCGCTGGTACTATCATTGCGACAGACTCGGCATGATAGTCTGGCAGGATATGGTCAGCGGCGGCGAGTATATCGGAAATATCCTTGCGGGTGTTCTGCCGAATATCGGCATCGGCGTCAAAGATAATAAATATAACTGGTTTAGCCGCGGCGAAAAAGAGTGGCGCGATGACTACCGCCGCGAGCTGTTCGAGATGATAGACAATCTCTATAACTGCACCTGCATCGGCTGCTGGGTGCCATTCAACGAGGGCTGGGGTCAGTTCGACGCGAAGGAGATCGGCGATGCCGTCAAGGCATACGATCCCTCGAGAATCGTTGACCACGCGAGCGGCTGGTACGATCAGAAGGGCTGCGACCTCAAGAGCATGCACAAATATATTCTGCCGATTCATATGCCGAAGCTTGACGGCAGACCGTTCGTCATAAGCGAATACGGCGGATACAGCATGATTCTCGACGGTCACGTCTGGAACAAGCAGAAGAGCTTTGGCTATATCATGTTCAGGTCGAAGGAGAAGCTCTCCGCGGCTTATAAGAAGCTGCACGAGAAGCAGGTCATCCCGCTGATAAAGAAAGGACTTTGCGCCACTGTCTATACTCAGGTCAGCGACGTCGAGTTCGAGGTCAACGGAATGTATACATATGACCGCAAGGTGCTGAAGCTCGACGAAAAGACCGTGCAGGAAGTCAACTCCAAGCTGCATTTTTAAGGAAGAAAGCGACAGATGAAGTCACTGCTTATAAGACTGATAAAAAAACTCGGCGATATGCGCCGCCACCTGCTCTATTACCGCATTTGGCCTGCGGTCTACGGGCGCGCGGCGAAAAAGCCGATAGACGAAAAAAAGGTGCTCCTCGCTTCAAACAGCAAAACGCTTCCGGATAACCTGTCCTGCATGAAGCGCGAGCTTGAGGCGCGCGGGATGCACTGTACCGAGATGCTCATTCCCGCGGGAGCGGGCAGTATAAGCGCGAGGGCTGCGGAGTTCAGGCAGAATATCCGCTTCCAGCGCGAATATGCGACGAGCAAACTCGTCTTTGTTGAGGATGCGTTCTTCCCGCTGTTCGCCAACTATCCGCGAAAGGGCACCGAGGTCATTCAGCTTTGGCACGCGTGCGGCGCGTTCAAAAAATGGGGCTATTCGACCGCCGACCTCAAGTGGGGCGCGGACAGAAAGAGCCTCGAACGCTATCCGATCCACAACACCTATACCGCAGTCACCGTGTCGGCGCGCAATATTATTCCGTATTATGCCGAGGCGTTCAACTGCCCGGAGAGTATAATTAGACCGCTCGGCGTGCCGAGAACGGATATTTATTTCAATTCCGATTTCGTCTCGTCCGCCCGTGAGGAAATGCTCAAAAAATTCCCTCAAATAGGGGACAGGAAGATAATTCTCTATGCCCCAACCTTCCGCGGCAACTCTATCCTCAAGTCCTATATGGATCTGAAGCTCGATATCGAGCGCATGAATGCGGAGCTGTCAGATGATTTCGTCCTGCTGTATAAGCTCCATCCGCAGACGGCGAAGCGCTTTTCGCTCAGCGCCGAAGAGCGCGAAAAATATGAGAACTTCGTGTTCGATATCTCAAAAGATGTGCGAATCGACCTTGCCATGTGCGCTGCTGATATGCTGATAAGCGACTATTCGTCCGTGATTTTTGAATATTCGCTGCTCAGCCGTCCGATGATATTCTTTGCCTATGATCTCGAAGAATATGACCGCGACCGCAGCTTCTATAACAAATATGAGGACTTCGTTCCCGGCCCCATAGTCCGGGACACCGAGGGCATTATCTCCGCCGTCAGGCAGGCGCAGTCCGGCTTCGACAGTGCGGAAATTGAAAACTTCAGAAACTATTTTATGGACGCCTGCGACGGGCACAGCACCGCGCGCATCGCCGAAGCGTTCATGGAAAAATAAGGTGTATCATATGAAAAAGACTTTCAAAGCCGCAGCGGCATTCCTGCTCATCCTGGCGGTCGCCATAGGTATGTGCGCGTGCTCGGGCGGAGCCGGCGGCAAAGCGCCCGGCAAAAAGATCGCCATAGTCACAGCGACCCTGTCGCAGAACCCCGAGGAATATCAGCGTGCGGCTCAGCTTGCAAGCGAATATTCCTATGTCGAGCACGTTGTCTATACCGACACGCGCGTCGGCACTTCGGGCATTCTCGATTTCTATAAGCGCGTCAACGATATCGCCTCCGATGCGAGCTACGGCGCGATAGTTATCGCGAGAGCGAATCTCGGAGCCGTCGCGGCAGTCAGAGCGGCAAAGGCAAAGAACCACGATAAGCTCATCGTCTGCACTGCACCCGAGGAGAATATCCAGACTCTTGCGAAGTCCGCCGATGCCATTCTTGCGATAGATACCGCCAAGGACGCGGCAATGATGGTCGAAGAGGCGCACGGACGCGGCGCGCAGGTCTTTGTCTATTACGCCACCGGCGTTCAGCAGAGCACCCCGAGCATCAAGGAGTCGCGCGAAGCGGCTGAGAAGAAGTGCGAGGAGCTCGGCATGACATATAAATTTGTCAACTGCTACGATGTCTCGCAGGCTCTCGGCATAAAGGGCGCGCAGAGCTTCATGAAAGAGGATATCGCCCGCCAGCTCAAGAATTTCGAGGGCAAGAAGATTGCGGCTTATTGCGCCGATATATCTTCTCAGGCGGAGCTTATAAAGAACGCCTGCCCGAACGGCATAATCGTCGCGGGCACGAGCTTCCCGAGCATCTATGACGGCTACACCGCCGCTTTTGATATCGAGGTCGGCAAGAAGTGGGACAACAAGTCCAAAGTGTTCAGCAAGGTCAGAGCCGCGATTAGAGAGAACGGCGGCACGAAGAATCAGTTCATTGTGTGGGACGATCTGACCGCATCTTCAATGACCGAAGCGGCGTTTGAATATGCAAGAGCCACTCTCTGCGGCGAGCAGACAGATATGGCAAAAGCAGTCAAATCGAGCTTCCCGTCGAAGATAAAAGTGTCTGACAAACAGCTCGACAAATGCACCTTCATTTACACGGAGGACTACCGCGTATTATGAGAGGAAAATTCATTGTAGTTGAGGGACTTGACGGCTCCGGCAAGGGTACCCAGACGGCTCTGCTTTGCGCTTATCTCAAGTCACAGGGCAGAAATGTGTATCCGACCGCCGAGCCCACCGAGTCGGTGACCGGCGGCATGATAAGAGACGTGCTCAGCGGCGCAAGGCAGCGCACATCCTCGGAGCTCGCCGCGCTCTTCCTCGCGGATCGCGTGGCGCACAATATGAACCCCGTCAACGGCATAGAAAAGACGCTCGAAGCGGGAATCGATGTCGTGTGCGACAGATATTATTATTCGTCCATCGCCTACCAGGCGGTGGGGGAGGACAGGCAGTGGGTCATAGATATGAATCTCAACTGCCCGGGCATACTCAAGCCGGATATCTGCATCTTCTTCGATGTCGACCCGGAGAGCTGCCGTGAGAGAATAGAAAACGGGCGCGTGTATCTCGAAATTTTTGAGCGCGACCCGGAGCAGATAAACGCCATCCGCGAGCGGTATTACAGCGCGTTTGAACTGCTCAAAGACAGAGACAATATCGTCGTCATCGACGCCGCACGCGATATAGATTCCGTCGCCGCCGATGTCAGAAAAGCGATAGATACGGTTATAAAATAACTAATCCGCCCAATTCCGGGCGGATTTTTTCGCTTTAACTCAAGGCGATGATGGGAAATCAATTTGTCGAGAACCCTGCGGATTGGGGCTTATAACAAAATCTGCACAAATCTATTGGCGTGCAATTTGTGGGGTGCGGCGACCTCGACTCACCGATGCCTCGCAAGCGGCATAAAATCTTCGGAAAAGCTTGTTTTACAGACCGTGGGGGAGAACTTTGTTCGCCTGCTTTTAAAATCTATAATAGCGGTAAGTGACTAAGTGATTACTTCACTCGCATCATCCACAAAACGCCGTGACGCTCGCGCGTCAAAGGGTCGTCGGGTCGCCGACCCCTACAACTCACCCCCTGAGATTTCACACCGCGGCACTTAGCTTGCGGCTCTCAATCAGTTGCTCGGCACATTCGCCCGCAAACGCG
>ULWQ01001091.1_pt1 | contig 13265 bp, 13 predicted proteins | sample 1960491 | NCBI WGS metagenome assembly ULWQ01 (sample SAMEA4835816, study PRJEB28245) | human gut metagenome | biome: gut microbiome; material: fecal sample | place: Denmark | collected 2008
GGTTCTACCTTATACATACCCGTTTCGCGAACTCTTGCGTACATATAAAGGCTTTCGGGATCGTTGAGATGAACGCCGTCCAAAAGATATTTCAAACCTTTTTTGTAGTCGTGCGGAACAAACCTGTCGTTGAGATAAACGTAAGCCAAATCAAAGTTGAGCGAACTATCGCCAAGACTCAATCCTTTTTCGTACCACTCTATGGCTTTGGGAACGTCTTTCAGTTCTTCATTGTTTAAATAGATAAAGCCTACCTTTTTTGCAACCTCTATATCTCCGAGATAAAAAGCACGCTCGTAATATTTCAACGCATTTTTAACGTTTTCAATCTTAGAATCTTCAATCGGAGTATTGAAATAATACAAATCGCCGAGAGATCTTGCTGCTGCCGCGACACCCAAATCGGAGGCTTTGGCGTAACACTCGATTGCTTTTTGAATATCGATTTTTACATAACCAGTTTCATAGCAAAATCCGAGACGGGCAAAACACTCCGCTTCTCCTTTGTTTGCGCCCTCCGTATAAGCGTCGAACGCTTTTTTGTATTGAGAGCGGTAGCCCCAAGTGTCGCCAAGAACAGTATATGCCAAAACGCCGTTGTCGACGGCTTTTTGATAGTACGTCGTTGCGGTTTTGAAATCGCCGTCATCGGAATATAAATCGCCTAATTTGGCATAATACTGTGGTTTCTTTTTAGCAAGTTTTAAGTACTTTTCTATTTTATCGTTTGAGACGCTCATATCTTTGCATTACCTTTTTATTGATTTCATGTTTAAACTATAATTGATTGGTTCTGGATGTTTGTTTTGTAATTTTCCTATAAAATCACAAATAATATCATATAAATTATCTTTTGTATATGCGAGTTTTTCTGGAATAACATCATCATCTGTTATTTTTCCTTTATTGTATTGTTGAGCATATAGTCCACATTCTTTAATATAGTTCATTATTACATAAATTTTTTGTTTTTCATTTTCTGAAAAAATTGGCTGATTTACTAGGTTTTGTGTTATAAATTCACAAAAATGAGTAAACTCTTTATCCCAATTAATATTCCCATTATCTTGTGCTTCACATCGTATTTTTTCTATTTCTCTTAACAATTCACCCTGTAAACAGTTTGATTTACCTTTTAGTGGAACATAATTTTGCCATATATGTTTGCATTCTTCAAAATATTGTTGTTCAAATTCTTTTGATATTAATTCGTTAATTAAATCACTATTTGACATATTTCCTTCTCCTTTAAAAAATTTAAAGTCTTATAATTAAATTTCTATATGTTCTATGTTGTTGCTTGACGAACGCCTATAAACCACGATTTCATTGTTGTTTATACTTATAGGTTCTGCTCCTGTAAGAGCACAAATAGCATTTAGAAAAGTCTTTGCATTATTTTTTGCATTAGGGTGAATTGATATTTTGATTAGTTCATGTAAATCAAGGGCAATAGAAATGTCTAAAATTTCTTTTACACCAATATCCTTTTTGCTAATTTCCAAAGTTGGTTTTATTTTTAGCGCCATACTTTTCAGGCGTTCACATTGAGAATTTGTAATCATTTTTCTCCCTTAAAGTGTTGTAAATGGTTTTGACGCAATAAGTTTATAGTCATCATCGTGAGTATAAAATTGTTCCATTAGCCAATATATACCATTTGTTCCCTTTTTTAGTTTTTTAGAAAGTTGTTCTTTTGTTATGGGCATAACTTGAAAAATGCTAATGTATTTATGTTTGGAAACAAAGCACTTAACTATGCTTGGAGATTTAAATATTTCTGGTAATAACAATACAGTCCCGCAGTATTTGCCTTTTATTTGCATGTCAATGGTATCGGAAACCGTAATATTTTCTTTTGCATTAAAGGCGTATTCAGCAGTTGCCCAGAGCAATGAGTTGAGCGATAACCATTCCGTTTTCTCCTGACTGATTTCGACTTCTGGATCGATAAGCATCATGTATTCGTTACGTTGATTTGCCTTTCTTCCCCACCCAATATCACGTTCAGGCATTAGGTAGTCGCTAGCACCAACCGTGCATATTTTCCAGAATGGCATATCTTTTGAGGGCTCAAATACAAGAGTAGTAATTGGCTTCATTTCATTTGATAGAACATTCTTTTTAAGTCTCAAGCAAAAAACAGGCTTTTGCTTAAAAGTCTCAACATAATGGTCATATAATTTTTGTTGTTTCTTGTTACTCGCTTTATAAGCAAATTCTTTTTCATCTAATTCTGGCAAACCAATCACTCCTGTATAGTATTCTAAATATAATGTTATTTTACCACAAAAGGCTCAAAAAGGCTGAAAATGTCGCAAAAAAATAGCCATTTTAAGTACAAAAGAGGCTTTATACGCTATTTACTTTGTATCAAACCTATTTTTTTCTTATGTATTGGCACAAGTATAGAAATACGGTTTCACTTTTTGATTGGTAGTTTCATTTTGTTGCAAATGGTTTCAAATTGGCACGCTAGATAAGGATGATATGAAAAAGCACCTTTGATGCTATCTCAGGTGCTAATTTCTTATTTAAGACTTATTTGCTATCTCTTCTAATGCTTTTTTTAGAAGTTTTATATTGAATTCTCTATTGTTTGGTGATAGCTCCCATGTATTTTGGTCTATATCAATAAGTTTTCTTTCTGGTAGACCTAATGAACTTATATTTGCATTACGATAATACTCAGAATCTTCAACTAGCGATTGAATTAAATATTCCCAATTTGAACCTACTATTTTTCTAGCAAGTTTATATTTTGAAAGTTTATCTCTAATTTCATCGCTTCCGACTGATGAATTCATTAATTTATCTAATAGGCTCAAATTGGCAAAGCTAAATCTTTCTGTATCAAAGTCTTCAGCCCTACTAAATTTATATTTTTTTGTTTGCCAATTATTAAGCCTTGTAGATTCTTGATATTCTTTAACACTATATAAATGTTCTATTGAAAAATTTTCACCATCGAGAATATTTTGTAAATACTCACTAAAATCACGTGATGAATCAGCTGTTTTATCTAAAAAAGCTTCTTGACAGCCCATTATCACTTTTATTAGTTTTGAATAATCTTTTATATTGCATGGAGCAACATTTTTATGATCGTTGTATGTTAAATTAAATATTTCTGCAACATTTATATCAGTAATAATATCATTTATTGTCTTCTTATAATTACCACTAGCTTCGAGCGAAATATTTTCTATAAAACCAACTGTTCTTTTTGTGTTGCTTCTAATATAGTTCCACAATAATGTTAAATTTAATCTCTTACCAATTTCATTTAATTTATTTATTGAAATGCTTTTTGTACCTGTATCATATAAATCAAAAGACCCATTAATATAATTATGTCTATTTCTAAACAAATCAGTTAGAATTCTAGCTATATCAGAATATGCTTCATATTGCAGTAAAATCCAAGTAACATACAAAGATGAGGTAGGATTTAAAGATACACCCATATTTGAAAAATAACTGTATATACTCTTAAAATCTTTTAAATACTGAGTAAATTTCTCGGTAAATTCTTTAGCTTTTATTGCATCATTAAATACTTCGTTTTTATAGAAAGACATCCACTTGCCTACACCTGCATCTTCTAAATATGAAATATTACTATCTCCTTTATAAAATGCATTTAGGAAAATATAGATAATATTGTTTAAGCCTTTTTCTTTATTATCATCACAACCTTTATATCCATCTATATCTTTATTATCAATCCCTTTTAATTTCCCTAGTTCCGAAACTTTTTGTTTAATAGTAAAAATGCTATCACCAGTTCCGGCAAGTCTAATTGCTTGAGAGAGAATAGAAAAGAAAATATCACTTTGAGTAAGTTGTATGGATAATGAATTTATATTCAAAAAATATTTCAATGATTCACTGATATTACTATATTCTAAAGAAATTAGTCTTACATGCTTTAGAATATAATCATATAAACCATCATACCAAGCATCTGTATAACCACTCCAGTCATCATTAATTTGTTTTACAATTCTATCAATAGTTTTTGAAATATTAACGTTATATCTCTGCGAATTAAAATTATTGTCTAATCCTAAATTATATTTCAATTCTTCGGTTAAATAGAATTCTTCTTGTATAACAAACTTTCCTTCAACTGGTTCTAATAAAGCTTTATTCTTGTTTTTTGAAGTTTCAGAACATTTTAGTTTTGCAAGTTCAGTTAAAATTAGTACCAAACTTGTTAAACGTTGTTGACCATCAATAACATCATTAACTCTTGCAGAGCAAAATGCTAAGGTCCCAATAAAATAATCGGATGATGGATTATCTCTATATTGTGAAAAAATATCATCAATAAATTTGTATAGATTTCTTCCATCATTCTTTTGTCCCCAAACATAATTCCTTTGATAATAAGGCACATAAATAACCTTATATTTATTTAATACTTCTTCTACACTTAAAAATTCATGTATCATCTTATGCGCCTCCTAATATTGATTGTATAGTTATCAATTCGCTTTTGGTTATAATTGACTCTAGCTGTTAAATAAACATATGAAATATACTCAACAGCCAAAGTGTAGTGCTTGCCGCTTTCTTCCCAGATGTATTCTTCACCTTCACCTACCTCTAGGCATGGTAAGAGAATTAGTTCACGGTCAAGTTTATTGTTTATTTTATAACCATAGCCAAATATATCGCTCTTTACTGTTATTTTATTTATCAAAAGTGATAAGAATGAATATGTAAACAAATTACAATCCAAATGTTTTTTTAGGTTTTCATCTTTTATCTCTAATATGGCGTTGTGACCACCAGTTATTACAAATGGTTCCTGTTGAAAAAATGTAAATCCCCATTGGTCATCAAAAGTAAGTTTGTTTATAGAAATAATATTTTTATCTACCAAATCATCTTCAACATATCCAACACGACCACTACCTGACCTACTAGCACTTATTAGTGCAATAGAATGCTCACTATCTGGCTGTTCCACTAAATTTAAATCTTTTTGATTAGCACCAAGAGCCAACTTTGTAGAGCGGTCAAATAACTCTCCTAGCTTAAATTTTTTCCACACTAAAGAATCACGTTCCCTCTTGTAACCCGCTTCATACTTTGCTCTCTCCGCTTCATACTTTGCTCTCTCCACTTCATATAAACGAATGGTCTTTTGCTCACGCAACTCTTTAGCTTCATTCATCATTTTCTTGATATACTCAACAGCCAAAGTGTAGTGCTTGCCGCTTTCTTCCCAGATGTATTCTTCACCTTCACCTACCTCTAGGCATGGTAAGAGAATTAGTTCACGACCTACTCTACTTGAGTTAGGAAGCCAACTATAATTATATATATCATTTGAACATACATGTGTGATTATCATTGATATAAAATAATTAACAGAATCTTCAACATCTAATATTTTTTTAAAATTAGTATTCTTTGCTAATAGTCTAAAAACACTACCATGTGTATCCATTAAAACAAAATCATAATTGTGATAAAAGCAAAGGCCAAAATGCATTGAATAAGTTAGATATCTCTTCATTTTTTTTGAAGATATTTCATCATTTTCAGCTAAATAGCCAAATATACCATTATTCTTTTCGCTTTGAGTGATTAGAGCGACGGTGTACTCTCCATTTTTATCATCAGACACATCTAATGCTTTTTTATTTAACAATAGTTGATTTCCACTATCGAAAGTGAATAAATTATCAAGTCTAACACTTTTCCAAGTAATATTTCCCATGTACTATTCCTCACTTAAAATATCAACAATGTACCTTTCAAATGAGCCATCTTCATCTTTGAAATTGTTATTAGCTTCTTTTACAAGTTCTTCTTTTTCAGAAATCATCTTTTTAATAATTATATTTTCTAAAGTAATGTCCGCTTCTTCCTTACTTGTTTTAATTCTTGATGGGTCTATAGTAGCTGTTATTTCTAATTCTTTATTAACTTCATAAAAGTTTGTCCATTTTCTCTTAAAAGGGCTAGTAGTTTCTTTTGAAGATGATGCTTTCATTCTTTCAAATAGATCTTTCTTCTTTTGTTCATATGTATGATTTTTATCTACAAGTCCACTATCTTTTAAATAGACATAACCAGTATCGGTAAAGTTATAATATTTAATTTTATCTTCCTTTTTGTGAGGCTTATCAACATTGAAAACAAAAATTGATGCAGGTTGCGACTTTCCGCTATCTGTAAATAAATCATCTTGCATTTTTATAACAGATTCCAACGTAGAAATATTTAGTATCTTAGAAAAAACATCTTTCTTTTGGCCAAATTTTTGTGGTGGAATAATAACAACAACTCTACTGTTTTTAACGCCACAGCCATTAATTAAAGATATATTCTTTTCCACAATTTCTAGAGGTTTATATTTATCTTCATAAGGTGGATTTAGAACAGCCTTTGTAGGCTGAACTCTTTCTTCTTGATCTCTTTTTTTAATTTTAAATGATGATTTTTGCAAAGTGAGAACATCTTCGCTAAGTAATAATTCATGATTTAAAGATTTCAATAAGAAATTTGCTAGGCATAGAGTAACCATTTTAGAGTCGTTATCATTTGCAATTATTGAATTATATAATTTAGTTTGATATTGCTTATATTCTTCATCAGAAATTTTATGTTCAGTATAATCTTTAGTCATATCACTCAACATCTTCGAATATGATAAGAGTGAAAATAAACCTGTGCCACTACAAAGGTCAGCTACAACATCTTTCTTGTAGTCAATTTCAGCTAAATCAACCATAAGCTGTGCTGCAAAAAATGGAGTTAAGACTACACCATCATCACCAGTTCCAGCCTTTTTATCTATCTCCATGTATAAAGTTTCTAAAAATAAATCATCTGGCTTAATAGACACATAATCATTGGAGATAAAATGCTCTACAAATTCTCTAAACGCTTTTCTATTACTATCTAAATTTGTATTAACACCAGAAATTGTTCTTAAAGAATCAAAAATTGCTTTTTTAGTACTTGGTAAAAGGCCTAAACCTTCAATGCCTAATTTTGCAATATTTATAATTTGATCTATTGGTTTTGTTTCTTCATCAGCAAAATTAACAAGAGTTGTTAATTTACTTACATTTCTAAAATCCTTATTTTGAGTTAAACAGAAAATCAACGAAGCAATAAAAATGACTTTGCTGTTTCTATTAATTTGTGTATCTAACGTGTAAATTCTTTGATTTAAATTCTTAATTTCACTTAATTTCATTATTCTTTAACCTCTTTCAATTCGATATTGTTTTCTTTACAAAGCTGCACTATTTGCTTTCTAGCAACTGTTGTTGGTTTATTAAGACCGTTTTCCCATCTATTGATTGAGGTAAAAGAAACACCAAGCATATTTGCAAATTCTGCTTGTGTCATAATTAACTTATCTCTTAAGTTTTTTACTGCTTTTTGATAATCAATCATATGAGACCTCCATTTTTGATTAGTGAGGTCTTGAAGTATCAAATTGTATAAATTATTGGAATTTATCAAAGTATAGAAAAAAGTGGGTTTTATTTACCTAAAATAGAGATTTTTTAGAAAATATGTGATATAATTTTGTTAAATTAGTGGAATAATCTGAGGTATCAAAAGGTATACATTTTTATATTGCTTTTGATACCTCTTTTTTTATTGCTTATCACTTGATAAATTTTCCGTTTTATAGATGTATATAATATGGAGGTGATTAAGTTGATTTATGCTTATATTAGGGTTTCAACTAAACAACAAAATATCGATAGGCAGTATGTAGAAATTAAAGAATTTGGAGTAGAAGACAAATTTATCTATGTAGATAAAGAATCAGGTAAAGATTTTGATAGGACTAATTACAAGAAATTAATTAAGAAATTAAAAAAGGACGACTTACTAATTGTTAAATCAATAGATCGTTTAGGTAGAAATTATCATATGATACTTGAGGAATGGGCTCATATTACAAAAACAATAGGTGCCGATATTAAGGTACTTGATATGCCTTTACTTGATACAAGAATTGAAGGTAAAAATCTAGTTGGAAAATTTATAAGTGATATTGTTCTTCAAGTATTATCATTTGTAGCTGAAAACGAAAGAGCAAATATTAAGCAAAGGCAAATGGAAGGAATCAGAATCGCAAAAGAAAAAGGTGTTAAGTTTGGTAGGCCCAAAGTAGTCACGCCACCTAACACCAATGATATATTAGATAAATATATAAATCATGAAACAACAAATACTGAAGCAGCATCACTTATAGGAGTATCTAGAGGTACATTCTTTAGATTGGTTAGAGAACATAAAAAATGAAAAACTAGCCAGTTTAAATATTGGCTAGTCTCTCATATGTTTCTTTACTTATTCTTTTGGTTTTTCATTAAGTTCCAATAATGGTCTTTACATTTACTAGAACAAAATCTTTTCTGGCGATGTCCTTTAGTTTGAATTAAGAACTTTGAACACATAGGACAAAATGATTCAGGATGACTATTCTTAAATCTATTATAAATAGTTTTAGCTGTAGACTCATTTACTCCTAAGATTCTTGAAATTTCACTGTAGGATTTTCCTTCAATTTTAAGCTTAATAACTTCTTCTTTAACCATATAACTTACCTCCTTCAATAGATAAGGAACAAAAATCTTCATTTTGAACACCTTTTTTCAAAAATTTTTATCCATCCAATAAAAAAGGTGAATAATTATCAAAAATAAACCTATTTATAAAAGAAATATGTTATTTACACGAATAACACGAAAGGTGAGCAATCATGTACCTATCATGTGAAAATACACTAAAGCTTTTTTATGAAGTTAAATCAATCCAATACAATGCAATAAAAAACCGGGCAATTTTACTAATAACGAGACTTGAGCCATACCAAAAATGCCATAAAATAACAAAAAAGTGCTAATTTGAGCATAAAATCTCGTATTAGCACAATCGTTTCTTAATGGTGGAGATGGCGAGAGTCGAACTCGTGTCCGAATAAAGCACCATTCAGATGACTACAGCTTAGATCATTTTGTTACCTTCATACAATTATAATGATCGAACAAAGTACAAAGGGCCTGACTAAATTTCATTACTTATTTGTCAGTAATAAGCAACTATTTCTTCTTGGTTACACCTTAAACTATCCGAAGAACTAGCGATATGTTTAAGATGGTGCGTGGCCAGTATCGGCCAAAACTCGGTTGGTACTAGTTAAAACTAGCAGCAAGCGACTGCCATAGGGGCAGAAGCACGATTGAATTGATAAGATTTGCCATTTATCGTTTGGCGGTGATAACGTCACCACTCGGCTGCCATGTGAACTCATCTTTACCCGTCGAAACCAATTCATCCCCAGTTAAGACAAATGAGCTTTACTATTATATATATGTTATTATGAAAATATCAATATTTTTTTATGAATACTCTTCTAATCTTGACACATGCATTTTTAAAAGTGATAATTTTATTATAATTATGGGAGGCAATCATGATAAATATTACAAATGTAACTAAAAAGTACGGATCTTTAACAGCGGTCGATAATATTTCTTTAGAAATTAAAGATAACGAAATATTTGGATTTTTAGGTCCAAATGGTGCTGGTAAGTCAACTACACTAAAAATGACAACTGGAATAATTCCAATAGATTCTGGTGACATTAGAATTAATAATATATCTATAAAAGATAACCCTATAGAAGCTAAAAGACAATTTGCATTTATACCTGATGACCCAAACATTTTCTTAAGACTTAAAGGTATTGAATACTTAAAATTCTTAGCTTCTATTTATAAAATTGATAATACCATAGCATTAGAAAGAATAAAGCAATACTCTAAAGAATTTGGTATGGAAAACTCTTTAAGCGATTATATTTCAAGCTATTCCCATGGTATGAGACAAAAAATACTAATTATTGGTGTTTTAATGATTTCACCGAAAAACTGGATTTTAGATGAACCTATGACTGGTTTAGATCCAAATAGCTCCCATATATTAAAGCAAAAGATGCGTGAACACGCTGACAATGGAAATTCTGTTATATTCTCTACTCACGTTTTAGAAGTTGCTGAAAAAATTTGTGATCGAGTCGGAATAATAAATAAAGGTAAATTACTTTTTGTTGGCACTTTAGATGAACTTAAAAAACAAAGTGGAACAGATGATTCACTCGAATCCATATTCTTGGAGCTTACAAAATGAGTGAAATATTATCTTTAACCAAAGTTGTTTTAAGAAACTCAGCTATTATTAATGGTAGAAAAAACAAAAAAGTAAATGGAAATAATCAAATATTAACCTTATTTTCTTACTTAATCATTCTAATTGTATTCAGTGTTTTCTCTTATGAATTAATGTCAATTGGTCCATCTATAGGTTTAAAAGATGAAATGTTTAGACCTGTAATATTCTATACAATATTAATTACTTTTGGTTTAAGCTTTGTCTCGTGTTTCAACATTTATTTTTTAGGACAAAATATTGACACATATCTTGCAATGCCTATTAAACCTACTAATTTATTTATAGCTTATTTCTTAGCAACATCTTATTACTCACTTCTAACATCATTTTCAGCTATTAGTGCTGCATTTATTCCTTATATGGTTGTTTATGGATTTTCTTTTTATTCACTAATAGCCATGATAGTTACAATAATTACTGTTAGCACAGTTATCAACTCATTAAGCTTTATAGTTGGTAACATACTAGCTAAACTATTTAATCTAGCTAGTCATAAACAAGCTTTAACAATTGTTATGACTATTTTCTTAATTGTTTGTATAACTGGATCGACATTTTATGTAAGCTTTTCACTACGACCAACAGGTGATGAAATAACAAATATTGAATTAATCAAAGAAGCTTATATTAATGTTAGTCGATCTTTGAAACCTTTAGACTTTATTATATGGCTTCCAACTAAAGCTTGTACTACTTCTACACCAACAAGTTTGTTATATAGCTTAGCTATTTTAGGTGTATGTTTAGCATTTTTACTAATTTCTCTATTAGTAGCAAAAACATTATATCTACCAAATTTGCTTAAAGGTAATAAGGGTACAAAAAAGAAAAATAAAGTTAAAAAGAATACCTATAAAACATTTAATAAAAAAGAAAGTATTTTAAAAACATTTATTAAGTACGATTTGAAAACAAATTTCAAACAAGCTAGCAATGCAGTAACAGTACTTGTTCCAACAATTATTTTTACAATTGTTAATATAGTAACTTTGATTTCACTTTCTTTATCAAAGGCTGAAGGTTCTGATAAAGAACTGATGACAATCATGTTTGGAACTCTTTCCTCCGTATGTTTTTATGCTCCATCATCGGCTATATTTTCCTTTTCTAAAGAAGGTCATAACTTAACATCCTTAAAATCACTTCCAATAGATTTTAAAAATATTATTAAAGCAAAGTTTTTATCTTCATATATGATTGAGATCATTCCTCTTGTCTGTATATTTATTACATCTATGTTTATAAGAAATATCGATTATGCTTCTATAATAGTCATATTTTTAACAAATTTAGCATTTGCTTCTTTCTTTAGTTTATTCGACTTATATGAAGACTTAAAGCACGTCATCATAGACTGGGAAAACGAAGTTGAATACACTAAACGTATCAACGTTATGCTACCACATATGGCTATATCGTTTGGATATACAATTCTTATAAGTATTATTACTTCACTAACTTATATTAAAGTTCCACCATATTTACTTTGCATATTTGCTTTGTTATTAGGCATTGGTTTGAACTTCCTAATGTACAATGTTTTAAATAACAAATATCAACAATTAATCGATAAAATTTAGATATTTAAAAAAGCTTCCATTTAAGAATAAAATTTCGTTTTCTTAACAATGGAAGCTTTTAATTTACTTTTGAATAATTTCTGGTTCTTCTTCTGGTTCGTCGATGACTTCAACAGTTTCAATGACAATATCTTTTAATGGTCTATCAGATCTATTTGTTCTAGTACATGCAATAGCATCTAAAACATCAAATCCACTTTCCATAGTGCCAAAAGCAGCATATTCGCCATCTAAGTGTGGTGCTGTCTTATGCATAACGAAGAATTGTGAACCAGCTGAGTTAGGCATAAAACTACGAGCCATAGAAATTACACCACGGTCGTGCTTTAAATCATTTTTGAATCCGTTTGATCTAAATTCGCCTTTAATCGAATAGCCTGGGCCACCCATACCTGTACCAGTTGGATCACCGCCTTGAATCATAAAGTTTTTAATAACTCTATGAAAGATAACACCATTATAAAAACCTTTTCTTGCTAAACTGACAAAGTTTTTACATGTGTTAGGGGCTGACTTATAGTCAAGGTTGAATTTCATTTCACCATAGTCTTTTACTTTAATAACTATCATTTTAATTACCTCGTTTAAAATTATGCATATTTAACATGTAAGTGTAAATATTGAAATTAATAAATGTTTTTCCCTAAGTCACTATCAGTTGCATTAAATGCAATTTCTGTTATGAATCCATAGCCATTTGGAACAACGTCTTTGACTAATCTTCCATTAGGAAGACGTTCATTATTCCTAGCTACTACTACATAGTCATCTTCGTTAACATTAGAATCGCTCTTGCAATATATAGTATTACCATTAATATCTACTTCTATATTTTTTTCTTCAACTGAAATAACTTTACCTAAAACATAGGTGTTCTTTTCAATTTCAATTTCTAATCCTAACGCTTCATAAACTATATCTTTAACAATTTCTTCAACAGGTTTACTTACTGTGTGTAATAAACCTAATGCTTTTATTTTTAACGTATTTAGAGTGTTAAAAATATTGATACCTACAACGTTATCTTTCTCATCATAGATTGCTACGACATCATCTTTCCTTTCCCATCTTTTAATTGTGGCCGAAAAGTTTGAAACCATAACGATAGTATCACCTAAGCAAAGGTGATTATAAAAAAGTGCAAAACTAGTCATGGTCTTTAAGATGTCTTATCTTTGCTCCATCAACTTTTGTGAGCAAAGTTTTAATTGATTCTACTAATGATAAATAATCGTTTACATCGACAATTGCACTAGGAGAATGAATGCTTTCAGCAACTAAACACATCGTTAATGTTGGAACCCCTTCGCGAGTTAAGTGAATTGCTCCAGCATCAGTTCCACCTAAAGAAATATAATCTTGATGTTTGATATTGTTTTCTTCAAACAATTCTTTTTCAAATTTAATTAATCTTGGGAATGAAACCATATTTCTATCAGCGTGTCTAATTAATACACCTTCGC
>ULWQ01049530.1_pt1 | contig 13187 bp, 10 predicted proteins | sample 1960491 | NCBI WGS metagenome assembly ULWQ01 (sample SAMEA4835816, study PRJEB28245) | human gut metagenome | biome: gut microbiome; material: fecal sample | place: Denmark | collected 2008
AATGAATTCCTCCTCTTTTTATTATACAACAATTAAAGGGGATATCTCATTTTGTTTTGTACTATTTAGATGCTAACACTATATCGATGAATCATATCTCTTTTTTATAGACATATAGAGAATTTTATAAAGTTAGGTGATTGTAATGAAAAAATTCTTATGTATAAATATTAGCGTTATTTTGTTGTTTTTGTTTGCCTTGAGTGGTTGTAGTGAAAACATAGAGATTGCTGAGGATAATATATATAACTTCATAAACTATCAAAATGAAGAAGTATACGACATAGAGCAAATAGAGTTAAGTAATAGTTTGAGTAAAAGTTGTATCTCGTATAAATTTACATATATTTCTGATGGTTATCAAGTAAAAGCTTATATATCTATTCCTCTGAGTCTTGTTGAAAATCAATCGCTAGGAAAGTGTATATTATATAACAGAGGAGGAAATAGCAAAATCGGTTTGCTTGGTGATGAAGATACCGCAAAACTTTGTGTATTGACAAATAGGATTATTGTTGCATCGCAATATAGAGGAGCAGACGGAGAAAGTGGTAAAGATGAGTTTGGTGGTAAAGATCTTAATGATGTTATAAAATTAATTGATTTGTGTGAAACACATTTTGACTTTATTAACATGAAAGATTTTTGTGTTGCGGGTGTTTCTCGTGGTGGTATGATGACTTATATGACTGCCAAGCAGGATAATAGAGTTAAAGGAATTATAGCCATATCTGCTGTTAGTGATTTGTTTCAATCTTACGAAGCTCGTGAAGATATGCAAAAATTACTTTATAACTATATTGGGACAACTCCTGAGCAAAACCCAGAAGAATATGAAAAAAGATCAGCTATTTATTGGACAGAAGAAATTACTGTACCTGTTTTGATTATTCATAGCAAATATGATGAACAAGTTTCTTTTTCACAAGCAGAAGATTTGTATAAAAAATTAAAACAAAATAATAAACATATATATTTTAGTGTGCGTGATGATAATATACATGGCTTAAGTGATGGTGATCTCGAAGTAATACTAGATTGGCTTGATACAAATATTTAAGTATATAGGGCTAAGTTAACGAAAAGGATGTTAAATAAGTGCTTTTTGATGTTGATAAAAATAAATATGTAATGCAAATTGACTCGACAGATAGATTAATCAATAAGATACCTAAAATTGAGGCTCATCTAAAAGGAATTCGTCACAAAGCATTTTCTGTATTAATATTTAATAATGATGGTAAAATGTTAATACAAAAAAGAGCTAAAATAAAGTATCATTCTGGTTCTGTGTCAAGATTTAGCACAAAATAAAATGAGAAGTTCTGCCAACTAAGCTGCTGGCAGAGAAGATACCCTCTCAAACAATTACCCAGGTTCTTTGCACATTCAACCTGTGTAAGATCAGGGTGCTCTTTGCGATAGTTGATAACATCCAACTTGAATTGCTTGGTGTGATGAGTTTTTTGTTGTGATATAATGAATTCCTCCTTTTTTTTATTATACAACACTTAAAGGGGATATCTCATTTTGTTTTGTATTATTTAGATGCTAACACTAAGATAAAATGAAAGACAATATAAAGATAAATCAAACAAAGCTAAAAAATACATGAGGTGATACGATGTATTCGGAATTATTAAAAGCTTTTCAAAGCAATAAAAATTGCAGTTTTTATACAGATGATGAATGTGACAAGTTTATTTACGGCAAGATTATTGCACTTAACGAAGATGAGGTTGCAATTCAAATGTACAATACAGACGGAACTTGTGACGGTGTAATTGTAAAAACAGTGTCAGATTTCTTCAGAATCGAGTATGATTCAAAATATAATCAAAAAATGGAGAAACTGATTGAAACGGATACTTTTGAAGACAGCGTTGAAATTGACGGTAACGCTGTATTTGATTCCGCAATAAAATCCGCAATAATTAAAAACTTCATAGTAAGTATAGAATTGCTGCACAGCGGTAATGAGAATATCACGGGATTACCGTTGTCGCTGGAAAACGGAATTTGCACCGTCAGACAGATAGACGATTACGGTTGTGATGACGGAGTAACTTCGTTTGTATTCAATACCGCAACGCAAATTACAATCAATGCAAAGTATGAAAAATTACTTTCAAGCTTAATGAACAAGTGATATGGAAAAATGAATAATTTGTTATTTAAAAAATATTAATAAGTATTGCTTTTTACAATGTCTATTGATACAATACAATCAGAATATGTATTTTCATTGCGTAAGAAGCGTATATACAAAAAAGACCGACTTCAAAATCAAATTTGAAATCGGTCTGTAAATTTTAAAAAAATCCGAACGGAATTTATACTATTCGATTGCATCTTCGGCTATAACAGCTTCCTGTCTTTTTGTAATCTGATGGTCTTCATGCAAAACAATGCAGTATGTAACAGTTGATATGAGTGCAAGAATAAGTACAACCGCAATAAGTCTTTTGATGTATTTGCCTGTCCTTATTTTCTTGACAACATAGGGAATCCCCGTTATTGTTCATTGCCCTTGTCCTCTTTTAAAATATTTAAAATGCTCTCTACACCGCTGTATGCATTATGAAAACTTTCCAAAAGGTTTTCATAATATGCCCGACCTTCGTCCTCGATATGATAATAAATTCGTGTGCGCTTTTTGCCGACAAGCTTTGAATATTCGCTGATTTTTCCTTCGTTAACAAGCTTGTAGGTGACTGCGTAAACGGTGTTCTGAGATATGGACAGGCATCCGTTTGATTTTTCTTTTATGAATTTTACAATTTCATACACATAACTGTCATGCTCACACAAAATGGCAAGAATAAGTATGTCCGTAATTCCGCTGAAAAAATAATTTTGTTTTCCCATAGATACCTCCCGATATACATTATACACACTTAATCACTAAAAATCAATCTAATACATTCAATAAGAATTTAATATGAGCAGTTATTACAGCAAAGCCTTTTGTTGCCGACATTGTGATTTTTTCGTCAATAGTATTCGGAAGAACGAATTGCAAAAGTTGAAAAATACATAAAAATTCAGCCGATTACCTTTGCACTTTTTCTCGCATCGGCAGTTTTGATATTTGCATTTTAACAGTAACAAACTCTACAATAAAATAGGGTAGAACAACTGCTGAAAGGAGGCTCTAAGGAGGCTCTTTTTTAATGCTTGAACAGAATACAAATTTATTGTGATGATAAACAACTTTACAGCTATGTAAAATTTTTATACAGATATAATGATGAAATATAAAATATCGAAATAAGAATAAACCTCCTGCACAGAGTAAAATCCGTTGCAGGAGGTTTTGTTGTACGAAAAATTATATTGGTTTAATTATTGGCATATTTGTTGGAATCTATATGTAAAATTTACATAACCTGAAAATATGCATTATTGATACTTTGTCGGGACAGGCACACATCAGTTCTTGCTGTTTGCAATTGCCTGATCAATCAACTTTTGCAGCTTTTCAGACTGCTTTTCGGAGGATATTGCACCGACAATCGGCTCTCCCACAATATTACCGTTTTTATCGACAACATAAGTTGTGGGGTAGGAGTACAATCCGGATGTGAATTCTCCGGCTTTACTTTTTGAATCGAACCAAATGTTTTTGTAGGTCACACCCTTTTTTGCCAGAATATTCTTTGCGTCAGAGATAGCCGTTTTGTCACCGTCAAGTGTAAATGAATTGATTCCGACTACTGCTCCGCCTTTTTTTGCAAGCTGTTTATTCAGAGCTTCCAGGTCGGCAAGTTCTTCCACGCAGGGATTGCAGGTGGTAAACCAGAAGTTTACTACGGTAACGGTGTTTTTTGCAAAAAGCGTACTGCTCTTAACTTCATTTCCGTCAAGATCCTTGCCGTCAAATGTCGGGAATTTCTTCAGATCATCCTTTTCGATGGGCTTACCGTTTTCAGCCGGAACGCTCATATCTCCATCAGACGGTTTTTCTCCGCATCCGGGAAATTTTTGTTCCAAAACTGTCAGCTTTCCTTCAATTTCCTTAATCTCTTCGGCGCCTTCATTAAGCAGCTTCAACTCATCTGCACTGAATTGATCCTTGATACCGTCAATCGTTTTCAGAAGAAAATCACCGTAGTTTCCGCCGTCCTCAATCATCGCCATACCCTTATCGGCTGAAATAAATACCTTTTCCCAAAGCTTGCTGTTTTCGGAAAGAATAGCATTTTCCTGTGCCATCAGTTTTTGATGCAGGTCGGCGGCCTCGTCTTTTGTTTTCGGATTCACAGCTGTCAGCATAGCCGTTTCGCTTTTCTTATTTGCAGTAGTATTCGTCGTATTGCCTTTGGCTGTGCCACAGGCGGCAAAGCTTAACAACATCATCAAGGCAGTCAGTAAGGTTAAAATTTTTGTTGTTTTCATGGTGTTTACTCCTTTTCTGTTTCAATTTCTGTTTCAATTTTTTGTTTTGCTGTTTCCGCTTTTTTAGCGGGACAATCATTTTCTTTTCCTTTGCCAAAGCCGTAGCAAAAGCTGACCGCCTCGACAGGACAGGCACGGATACACTTACCGCAGCGTATGCATTCGGTATGGTTGGGAGTTTTGGTTACATCTACATCCATCTTGCATACTTTGGCACACTTTCCGCACGAAATGCATTTGTGTTTGTCTACTTTCATTCCGAAAAGCGACACCTTGTTAAGCAATGCATAAAATGCACCGAGAGGACACAGCCACTTGCAGAACGGTCTGTAGAAAAGTACACTCAGTACGATTACCGTAATCAATATGCCCAGCTTCCACGAAAAGAGCGTACCCAGTGCGGCGCGGATTCCCGAATCGATGGCGGCAAGAGGGATTGCTCCCTCGAGTACCCCTTGAGGACAAAGATACTTACAGAAAAAAGGATCTCCCATACCCACATCGTTTGTAATGAGCATTGGCAGCAAACCTACAGCAAAAAGCAAAACTGCATATTTTATGTATGTCAGCGGCTTCAGCTTTTTAGTGGAAAGCTTTTTTGTCGGTATCTTATGTAACAGTTCCTGAAGCCATCCGAACGGACACAAAAAACCGCAGATAAAACGCCCGAGCAGAACTCCTATCAATATGAGGAATCCTGTGATATAATATGAAAAACTGAATTTTGACGAACCCACCACAGCCTGAAACGAGCCGATTGGGCAGGCGCCCGATGCCGCAGGGCAGGAATAGCAATTCAGTCCCGGAACGCAAACAGCCTTTCCTTTGCCTTGATAAATTCTGCCCTTCAATAAATTCGGCAGATGAATATTACTCAGCAAAGTTGCTCCTGCTTGAATAAGCCATCGAAAGCGTGAGAGGAACTGCGATATACCGCCTCTTTTTTTCTTCGGTTCTTTGTTATCCAATTCCCACACACTCCAAACACAGCCGGATTGCCTTGCTTAACACGGTTTCTGCCTCTCCACGCAGAGCTCCGTAACACAGCATCGTAATTCCGCAGATAATCAGTACTATCTGAAATACGGCTTTTTTCTTTCGAGTCAATTCGGTCACTCCTTTCTTTTGTGCTCTCATTGTAGCACAGAGGATGTAAAATCCCTGTTAAGAACGAGAACTTAACAAAAACTTTATGTCTGAGCGATATAATGATATAATTAAATTATCAAAGAAATATTAAAACATAACAAGGAGAGTTTCTATGCGTATTTTAGTAATTGAAGACGAGCGTGCGCTGTGCGAGACAATTGTTCGCAGCCTTAAAAGATTGGCATACAGCGTTGATTTTTGTTATGACGGAAACAAAGCAAATGAGTTGCTCGGAATAGAAAAGTACGATCTTGTTTTACTTGATCTGAATTTACCCGGTGCAGACGGGATGACGGTACTGCGAACTCTGCGACAAACCGACAGAGATACCGGAGTGTTAATTCTTTCGGCACGCTGTGAGGTTGCCGACAAGGTGGAGGGGCTGGATGCCGGAGCAAACGATTACCTGACAAAGCCTTTTCATTTGGAGGAGCTTGAGGCAAGAATACGCAGTCTGACTCGCCGGCGGTTTACACAAAACAATGTTGTTTTGAACTGTGGAAAGGTTGCTTTTGACACCAAAGCCCGTGTTGCCGTTGCTGACGGTCAGGAGCTGTCACTTACCCGAAAAGAAATCGGAATACTTGAATATTTACTTCTTAATCAAGGTCGCCCCGTCAGTCAGGAAGAACTGCTCGACCATGTTTGGGATAACAGTGTTGACAATTTCAGCAATTCAATAAGAGTACATATTTCTGCATTACGAAAGAAACTGCGTGCGGCACTCGGCTATGACCCGATTCGCAATCGCATTGGTGAAGGATATGTTATGGAGGAAGAAAAAGTATGAAAAAGCTATCCTTGCAATGGCGCATAACTCTGATGACAGCACTTCTTATCGGAGCTACCTGCATTTTTATGAATGTTCTTATCGGTTATTCCGGCAGCCATTATATGGATTCCATAGGCTCTTATGTTACAGGTTACGGTGATACGGACAAAGGAGAACCTGACTTTTTCGATCCCGAACACGAAAAGCTTGATCGTGAATTGACTATTGTAATTAACGGAGCACAGGAATCCTTTATCGCTACCAATTGGTATATTACGGCGGCGGCAACATTGTTAGGCGGTGTGCTTGCGTATTTTTTAAGCGGTCATGCGCTGAAGCCTCTGCGTACTTTTACCGCTCGGGTTGAAAAGGTTCAACCTAACAATTTGACGGATATGAAGATAACCGAAGATGTTCCGCCTGAACTGAGACAGTTTGTCAAGTCGTTCAATCGGATGCTTGACCGTCTTGATGAGGGATTTACCGCTCAACGACAGTTCACGGGAAACGCCGCACACGAGTTGCGTACGCCGCTTTCGCTTATGCAGGCACAGCTTGAACTTTTTTCGGCAGAGCATCCCGAGGTATCGCCTGAAACGGCGGAGTTTCTCCGATTGTTGCGTGAGCAGACCGAACGAATGACGCAAATGACAAAAACCCTGTTGGAAATGGGTGAGCTTCGCATGGTATCGTGTGCTGACCGCATAGAGATAGGTCCTATGGTAGAAGAGATTTTCACTGACCTTGCACCCCTTGCAGAGAAGAACAATGTTACACTTGAAAGCACGGGCGACGCTGTTATGACAGGCAGTGACACGCTGATTTACCGTTTGTTATACAATCTGACCGAAAACGCTATACGCTACAACCGTTTTGACGGTACAGTGAATATTACCGTAACGCACAAAGACAATCAGCTTGTTATTACGGTTGCGGATACCGGCTACGGCATCCCCGAACAATACAGAGAAAGTATTTTTCAGCCCTTCTTTCGTGTGGATAAATCCCGAAGCAGAGAATACGGTGGAGTTGGATTGGGACTTTCTTTGGTGTGGGAAATCGTTGCACTGCACAATGGTAAAGTTCGTGTGGAAGAGAGTTCGGAAAAGGGTACTGCTATAGCAGTAAAGTTTCCGACAGATGTGATAAAAATTTAATATTTTGCGATTTTTTCTTAATTAATTGTTGAAATTACCGTAGCTCTGTGCTATACTATAATTAATTAATCGATTAGTTATCAAAAGGAAGCGAACTTTATGAGAACAACAGAGGAACAGCACAACGAGCGTAAGAGGGAAATAATGGAAAAATGCTTTGAATGCTATGCTGAAAATGGATTGACCGGTACGGGCATCAAGGCTTTGGCGGCAGCGTGTGGCTGTACAACGGGAAATCTGTATTCCTATTTCAACAGTGTTGATGAACTGATTATTGAATCAACTGCATACTGTATGGAAAAGGTCGAGGATGATTTTATGGAAAAAGCTCCTACCGACCCGAAGGATGTTGTTCGATTTGTGAAAGAGGTTCCGTATTGGACCGCAAAGAAGCACGGCAAGAAATATCGGCTGATGTATCAGGTCTATACCCATCCGAAATATATTGAGCACGGCAAGAAATTCTTTGAGGGGGTAAATGAGCGCTATACCGAGTATGCAAAGCGACTTGAGCCGAAAATCGGCATTCCGTACACGGTGATTACACCGCTGATTTTTATATTTGTCCGTGCCTGTGTACACTATGCTATGTTTGAGGATGAATATTATTTAAAAACCCAAATGGAGGTCTTAAAACAGGGTGTTGCCCTGTTTGCTGATAAATACCGTTCACAATATTTGAGAGGAGGCAATGACAAATGAAAAAACGAATATACTGTATTACTACCGCACTTTGTCTTGTGCTTTGCATCGTACTTTGCATTGCATTTGCTGCCGTATGCAGCAAGGCGGAAAACAGCAAAACCCTGTTGCCGGAGGTGCGAAACAACGGCACAGCAATCCAATGGAGAGATACCGCCGAAGAGGAATGGCACGATCTTGTAGCTGTTAACACGCTCAGAGGTGCTGTCGGAGAAAACGGCAAGGACGGAATAAACGGCACTGACGGCAAAGACGGTACTGACGGTAAAAATGGTGCTGACGGTAAAGACGGTACTGACGGAAAGAACGGTACTAATGGAAAGAACGGTCTTGACGGCAAAAACGGTCTTGACGGTAAAAACGGTGCTGACGGTAAAGACGGTACTGACGGTAAAGACGGTACTGACGGCAAAGACGGCAAGGACGGAATAAACGGCACTGACGGAAAAAATGGTGCTGACGGAAAAGACGGTCTTGACGGAAAAGACGGTACTGACGGAAAAGACGGTACTGACGGCAAAAACGGTACTGACGGCAAAAACGGCGTTGACGGCAAAGACGGCACTGACGGGAAAAATGGTGCTGACGGTAAAGACGGTACTGACGGAAAAGACGGTCTTGACGGCAAAAACATAGAGGTACAAAGAACAACAGAATATATACAGTGGCGCTATGAGGGAGAAGACTGGCAAAACCTTGTTGCCATTTCCGATATAAAAGGACCCACAGGGCAGAACGGTAAAGACGGAGCAAACGGGAAAACACCGGAGTTCCGTGTAAATGAAAACAATCTTCAATGGCGTTATGTCAGTGAAGAAATATGGTTAAATCTTTACGATCTTTCAAATTTGAAAGGTCTTGACGGCAAAGACGGAATCGACGGAAAGAACGGTGATACGCCGTTCATCGGTGAAAACGGCAACTGGTGGCTCGGAGTGACCGACATTGGCGTGAAAGCCGCAGGTGTTGACGGTGAAAAAGGCGACAAGGGAGATAAAGGAGATGCCGGACAGAACGGTAAGGACGGAGCAAACGGAAAAACACCTGAGTTCCGTGTAAATGAAAATAACCTACAGTGGCGTTATGTCGGCGATGAAATATGGCTTAACCTTTATGATCTTTCAATTTTGAAAGGTCTTGACGGCACAGACGGTAAGGATGGTATAAACGGCAAAGACGGTGTTGACGGCAAAGACGGTGCTGATGGTAAGGACGGAACAAACGGACAAAACGGTTCTGACGGCAAAGATGGTAACACCCCGTTCATCGGCGAAAACGGCAACTGGTGGATAGGAACGACCGATACGGGAGTGAAAGCCACAGGTGTTGACGGTGAAAAAGGAGACAAAGGAGACACCGGTGAAAAAGGCGAAAAGGGTGACAAAGGAGATAAAGGCGACAAAGGTGATGCAGGTCAGAACGGCAGTTGTTCGGGATATTTTTACGGAGAGGCAAACGCTCCGAGGACAGTACTGAATAACAGTCGTGTCAATATTTCTGTCTACCAAAAAATAAACAAGGGCGGCTTGATTTCATCCTACATGAATAATATTACCCTCAAAAAAGGACATATTTACAATGTCTGCTTAAGCGGTTCTCTCGAAGTCGGTTCAAACGAATTTAACAACAGCGGCAATTACTCTATTCAGATGACGGACGGTTATGATAACGATCTGTGCAGGGAGCTTACACGAATAAAAAGGGACGGGGCAAAAATACCGTATACCAATGATCAACATTCCTTTAATTTCAACAGAATGTATGATGCGTCAAATAAAGACATTACATTGCAGTTGTGGTTTGAAAATTCGGCATACAATACTTATCTCGGTGGCTTTAGAGGTACTATTACAATAACTGCTCTTGATTAAATTTATATAACGGAGGTGGCGAAAAATGAAAAAACGAATACTTAGTATCCTGCTGACTTTATGCATGATGCTCTGCCTTACGCCGATAAGCGTATTCGCCGAGGAGGTTGGGACAGAGGGCTCTGCTGCGATACAGCTTGGTACAGATGCACTAAGTGTGTTAAGTAAAAATGTAAACACAGCGACCGCACCGACTGTGTATTTCGGGCAAAACCATGAAAATAATCCCGCTGCATGGCGAGTTATCGGCTATGACGGAAGCGGTGTTACAAGCTCAAAGGGGGATATTACCCTGCTTGCGGCAGGCGCTATGGGGGTTATACCATTTGTCGATACCATATTAAACAACGAATACGCACCGAGTAATTTGAAAACCGCGATAGATGCGCTTGCGGAAAAGCTGACGACAGAAGAAAATCCTGCCGTAAAGAAACGGACGCTGACAAGCGGAAGTTACGACGGAGAGAATACCGACTGTGTAGCGGGAGGGCAGGTGGATAACGCTGTATTCTGGCCACTTTCCGCAAAAGAGGCTATTGCTGTAAACAACGATCTGCGTGCCTTGAATCCTGCACATCCGAATTGGGTGGATAGCGGTTGGTGGCTGCGCTCCCCCGGCTCCGATAAATATCGTCTCGCCGTCGTGCGTAGTGAGGGTTCTGTCCAATACTCTGGGTTCTCTGTCCTCATTTTCAATAATTATCGGACTGTTCGTCCCGCTTTTAACTTAAATCTGAACTCTGTCCTTTTTGCATCTGCCGCTGTGGGCGGAAAGCCTGACGGAGGGCTGACCGAAGTTTCCAAATACAGCGGAAACGAATGGAAACTGACGCTTTTAGATAGTAGACGCAATTTTGCCGTAACGGAAAAAACTGTCAGCGCCGCCCCCGACGATACCGTTACGCTGAATTACAAAGGGGCGACCAGAGGGAAAAATGAATATATCTCTGTCATCCTGGCGGATAACAACGGCGCACAGTATTACGGCAGAGTAGCACAACCTACTGCCAAAAGCGGAACGGTTGAAATCAAAATCCCGTCTGACATTGCACCGGGCGACTATACCATGAAGGTGTTCAGCGAGCAGTATAACGGTGACTGCAAGACCGACCTTGCAAGTGCTTTTGCGGATGTCACGCTGACGGTGGAAAGTCAGCCTGACGAGCAGTTTACCCTCGCCCCCGGCGGCAGATACTATTTTGACCTTTCGGCAATGAATATTTCGGGAACGGTAAACAGCAATCTGCCGGACAGCACCCTGCATTATGTGCCTTTTACCTATGTGGGTACGGTCAACGCTTATAGGCTCACATCGGAAACGGCAACCACCGAGGAGTATGCTCAGAAGAATAAATACGCTCACAGCCTGTTTGTGGCGGACTATGCCGTAACGCATACGGTAAGCTGGGATAACCTGAATACCGCAGGTCTGATTTTCGGCAAGGACTATGCCGCAGGCGGCGTGGACTATACGCTGCGTGCGCCGTCTGTGGGAAGTAGTTATACAGGCTCAGGTGATTCAGAACGCGGCACGCCCAAAAGCAACGAATGGGATAAGATACTGGATAAGGACGACGGATATATCAAAAACTGGAGGGAGATGCTTTCGTGTGGACAAGATACTACTATAAGAATTTCGGCGTCGTTCCGTGCGGTTCGCGGGTGGAAACGTTCGGCCCGTTTCTGGACCAGCTACAATACTTCTTACTCGACCTTCGGCTTCCGCCCCGTCCTTGAAGTCCTGAACCCTGATACACTGGGCTCTGACGGACTGAAGGTCGTTACCCTTGACCTTGGCGGCGGAACGCTGGGTAATAGCTCCGAGGATATTCAAATCATCGTGAAAAACGGCAGTACATTTACCGCTCCCGCATCCGATGGTCTGACCCGCCCGGACGGAGATACCGATAATTATTTTATGTGGCTTGACGGCAATGGCAATTCCTACGAACCCGGCGGTAGTGTTCCTTCTGATGTGACGGAACTGACGGTGCAGTGGACAGCCCCGACCTACGCCGTAACCTTGAATACGAACGGCGGCACGATCAACAACGGCAATGTCACCGGATACACCTACGGCGTGGGTGCAACACTCCCGGCGGCGGACGATATGACCTATACAGGCCACACGTTCAAGGGCTGGTATGACAACGAAAATCTGACCGGCTCTCCTGTTACGGCAATCGGCGGTGCAGAAACAGGTAATAAAGAGTATTGGGCGAAGTGGGAAATCAATCAATATACCGTCACAGTCAAGCCCGAAAACGGCAAAGCGGATATTATCATAACGCAGGATTACGGCACACCGATTACCGCTCCGACCCTGACAAGAGAGGGTTATACCTTTAAGGGTTGGGATAAGGAAATCCCCGAAACCATGCCTGCGGATAATATAACGGTTAAAGCACAATGGGAAATAAATCAGTACACAATAGCCTTTGATACCAACGGTGGAAGTGAGATTACACCCATTACACAGGATTACGGTACAAAAATTACCGCCCCTGACAAACCTACAAGAAAAGGTTATACCTTTAAGGGTTGGGATAAGGAAATCCCCAAAACCATGCCTGCGGAGAATATAACGGTTAAAGCACAATGGGAAATCAATCAGTACACAATAACCTTTGATACCAACGGCGGAAGTGAGATTGCACCCATTACTCAGGATTACGGTACAGAAATTACCGCCCCTGACAACCCGACAAGAAAAGGTTATACCTTTAAGGGCTGGGATAAGGAAATCCCCGAAACCATGCCTGCAGAGAATATAACGGTTAAAGCACAATGGGAAATCAATCAGTATACAATAACCTTTGATACCAACGGCGGAAGTGAGATTGCACCAATTACACAGGATTACGGTACAGAAATTACCGCCCCTGACAACCCGACAAGAAAAGGTTATACCTTTAAGGGCTGGGATAAGGAAATCCCCGAAACCATGCCGGCGGAGAATATAACGGTTAAAGCACAATGGGAAATCAATCAGTACACAATAACCTTTGATACCAACGGCGGAAGTGAGATTGCACCCATTACTCAGGATTACGGTACAGAAATTACCGCCCCTGACAACCCGACAAGAAAAGGTTATACCTTTAAGGGCTGGGATAAGGAAATCCCCGAAACCATGCC